>Ga0185307_1000618_pt1 | contig 22092 bp, 20 predicted proteins | sample LHCtaG_FD_128010 | JGI IMG/M metagenome (GOLD analysis project Ga0185307, IMG submission 128010) | Hot spring microbial communities from Little Hot Creek, USA to study Microbial Dark Matter (Phase II) - LHC4sed_matched (SPADES... | ecosystem: Environmental > Aquatic > Thermal springs > Hot... | reverse complement strand
ACCTCCTCTGTGTAAAAACAGGCTGAAGTCACTATTTTACCATTAACAAGTTGTAAGAGTATTCTTTGAAAACCCTTTACATCACAGTTTTCAATATTGACACTACTAGCTAAACCAATCATTGCAAGAGATTCTACGTGTCTTAGCGAGCAATTCTCTAAACACGCAATATACTGATCTATGCTCACAAAGCACACCGGACTCTTATTCATACATATCGACTCCCTTCCCTTAAAAGTGTAAGTTAAGACATTGCTATGACGGGGTGCAAGCTAGTATGGCTTGGAAGAAGCAGGAAACTATTGGTGATAAAATTAAAAAGCTATTTACAAACGAGCAAGAGTCTCTCGAGAAGAAGGCTATTGTCGCACAGTACAGGTTAAAGACAGCTCTTGGTAGAATATCAAACTACGTTGACAAGCTTTCGGAGAGAGATAAAGTGCTCTTTGAAGGTATTGTAGACTCTCTCCTAAAGAAAGATGAAGCTAGGGCGAAAATGTACGCTAAAGAGGTTGCAGAGATCAGGAAAATAAGTAAACAACTACTTACTGTCCAGTATGCTCTTGAGAATGCTATGTTGAAATTAGAAACATTCCTAATTTACGGTGGAGCTGTTTCAGAGGTCACACCAGTACTCGGAGTATTGAGAGAGGCTATCGGAATAGTTAAGAATGTTGCTCCGGATGTCTGGATAGATCTTCAAGTCGCAACGAGAGAGCTTGAATCTGCTATTGGGGCGAGCGTTGCAGATCTCTCAATAGATGTTGGTGTCGGGCTAGACACAGAGGCTAAGAAAATACTTGAAGAAGCTAGAATTATCGCCGAGCAGAAGATGAGAGAGAAGTTCGCGGAACTACCGAGAATATCAGTAGCTGAAAGTGAGCAGGCGAAAACTCAAGCTACATAGCTAGTAGATTTTTAAATAAACTACTTTTTCCCTATTTTTGCGAGTACACTTAATTTTCTGTGTAGAGTATTCTCAAAAATTCTTAGTGTGTTTCTAATTTCACTAAGTTTCTCCTTGTACTGTTCTTTCTCAGCAGGATTAATTGTTACACTTACTCTCCCAGCCCTGATCCTTATAAGTTCGGTTGAAACTTCAAGTTCGCCTCTTCTCGATTTAACGGAGACAATGTTTTCAGCGGTATTGACTGTTATTACTAAGTGTTCAGCTCTAGTTCTCATAAATACCACTTCTCGCTCATCTATTTGAAATACATATGTATAAGGGGCGATTTGCGCGATTTTTGTCTCGGATTGATCGATCCTCCGCGAGATAAGCTCTAGTATATTTGCAAGTTTCTCTAAAAACACAACTAAGCGTGCAGCTAAACTTAGTACTCTTATGTCAACTTCGCTTTTCCTGATCTCAATAACCTCTGTTCTAATTACCGACATAGTGCTTCTAAGTATATCAATTCCCTTCTTGAATCCTAGAGCTATATTTGGCATGTACCCTAACCCCCCTATTCACTCAGCTATGACCACAATTTATATATCTCATCAATAATATCCCTATTAATAATTTCTACTAACTGCGAGTTTCTAAACAAATATACCTCACCTTTACCACTTTTAACATCACCGACTACACTGTAGGGTTTCCTCAAATTTTCTAATGTATTTTCAAGCTCACTCCTATATCGTGGAGAAACTGTAGCAACTAGGCAACCACTACTTAGAAGTTTGAGTGGATCTACATTCACGGCCTCAGATATGGTATTAACTATGGTGTCCACAAAAATCTTCTCTAAATTAACGGTGATCGCCTTATTGCTGGCAACTGCTATTTCGCGAATAGCCTGTAAGATCCCGCCTTCGGTGGCGTCATGCATAGTATTTACGAAATCTCTGATCTCCAGAGCTGTATTAACAACACTAATATCAAATATAAAGTTCTTTGCAGCTCTAATTATGCTCTCGCTCACACCTCTACTAGCTAGCAACTGTTCAAAATCCCACGCAATAACACCAGCCCCTTCACCACCAACTCTGCCAATAATATACAAGAGATCTCCTTCTTGAGCATCGCGCGTGAAAATTACTCTAGATGTTGTATAACCAGCAGCCGTCATTGATATTAGCGGTCTCTCTAATCCTGGCGTGATCTCGGTGTGCCCCCCTACGACTACACCGCTAATTTCTCTAAGTGCTTTATTCATGTCTTTAAAAATAGCCTCAATGTCATTCACGCTGTAGTGTGGAGGGATTAGTAATACTGGTAAAAACCACCTCGGCCTAACACCTCTTACAGCAATATCATTAGCGGCAACGTGTACAGCTAAGTAGCCTATGTGTTTAACACTGGCGGTTATTGGGTCGCTATGTATGACTAAGAAGCCGTCTCTTACCCTGATGACGGCGGCGTCTTCGCCCTGAGCAGGGCCTACTAACACGTCAATATCTTCTGAAATTATATATTGAAGTAATCTACTCATAAGAGTCCATTCTAACTTACCCGTCTTCAAAATAGCAATCACCTGGTTATACCCTCTACACTTTTCTTTTCTTTAAACACTCTAAACACATATACTCTACTTGTGATATTTCAACAAGACACTCCTCACAGCCTTGTCTTCCACATGAAATGCAAGTAGCTATTGAGAGATTCTTCCCACATATTCGACATAGAGCACTCTCACATACGCTACAAATACCCTTCTCGGCATTATAGTCTTCACAACAAACCTTCCTACCGCAAATCTTACACTTATATGTTGCTTGTTTAAAGCCGCAGATCTCACAGCTCACTATTTGTCACTCAAGGTGGCTTTACATTCATGTATTTAACTACATTATCTACTAGAATTCTATAAGCTTGCTCCTCACTCATAATACCTTTCATGAGCAGGTTTCTTATGACAACCGGTATATCCCATGGATATGCTGAAACTCCAGGTCTCATGGGATCATCTAGGAAATCCGACTCTAACATGCAGTATTCTACACCACTCTTTAAGTATTCTTCATTGAAGTATTTCACCGGAGCTGTAAAAGGAAACTTGTAGTTACTAACCCAAGAGCTTGTCTCAGTATTTGTGTGGTGTAAAATAACCTGCCTACTACTCACGCCAAGACTATCAATTAGGGTCTTAATAGATAAGACTGTAATGAAACCTCCCTGTTCTAGGTGTAGTTGTAATGGTACCCTGAGATCCCTGGCTAAGATCATGGCCTCTCTCATCAAGATCTCTGAGAGTACAAATCTTTCAGGACTTGTAGTATAATGCTGGCGACCAACTTCACCTATGCCGTCTATTAAGCCATTTCTTACAGCATTTTCTACTAGTTTTAAAACCCCACTTAAAATGGAGTACAGTTTCTCACCTCTAACTCCACGTCTATAATACTCATCTATCTCGGCGGGATGTATTCCCATAAACCTAGCTACTTCTAAGCCTAGCTCCCTAGCCCTAGTAGCCTCTCTTGAGATTAATTCAACCACACGCATATAAGATTCTACAATTATCTCCTCAAAGCCATAATAGTATGGTGGTAATGCGACAATAGCTATAAACCAGCCGCCTAACCTCTTAAACTTCTTTGCTACTCTCTCTGCTCCAAGACCCCTCATAGGGTTCACGTGAAGGTGTACATCGCTGAAAAGCATTTTTTCACCAGTAGTAGTATGAATTAATAGGCCTATAAGATAAAAGAATATCTTGATACTAACACAGAGCTGATAATCTAATGTCTGAGAGTAAACGCGTGAGAGAAGTAAAGTTAGACTTACCATTAGAATTGTATAGTGAGCTGGAAAAACTAGCTTTAGAAGAGGGTTATAGTGGCGTATCAGAGTACATTATGACGATTATTACAAATTTCATAGCAACTAGTAAAAAAACTTTACCAGAAGATCTTAGCAAGTTAAAAGCTCGTATTGAGAGATATGTTCAAGATGAGGTAAATAAGAGACTAGCAGTTATTGACACTCTACGCTCACAAGTAGCTGAGCTATATGAGAAACTAGATGTTCTACAACAAAAACTAAACGAGCTAGAATTAACTATACAGAAGCAGAAAACAGAGATATCTAGTGGAATTGAAGAAATGCCACGTGCTAGAAAACCATACAAGACAGGTATAGAGAGACTTAGAGAGGAGAAAGTTGTATTTGAAAGTAAGCTTCCTAGAAAAATTCAGCGAGATAGATTATTTGCTTATTTTGAGCGTGAAGGAGCTGTTGTTCTCAAGCTCACCAGAGAGAGGATTGCTATTGATCCGGACTTCTGGAGAGACTTCAAGTATAAGCTACTTAATGAGCTCACAACTAGTGGAGAAGATGAAATAAAGAACATTCTTGGAGATAAAGGGTTTGTACTGTGGAAGGCCTTATATAGTGATAACGCTATAATATACGATCCCAAAACGAGGAGGTGGAAGTTTATTTTAGATAAAGTACCATGAGTTTAAGAGGGGTTATTGGGTGTGTCAACTAGTACCGAAGTACCTAGAACACGTAAAAATACTTCCTAGCGGGGCAATATTAGTAGGTAAAAATATCGTTATTGATGGACACGCCAAGAGATCTCTAAGAATAATTACACACATACATGCTGATCACATAGTCGACTTAGATTATAGTATACGTGAATGCAGAGAAATCATTGCCACGAAAATAACATTAGACCTCCTAGAAGCTCTCGAATATGTAAATTCTAATCTGCTTCCAATATTTAGAGTAAAAAAGAAACCACTTAACTATTGCGAGTGTTATTCACATGAAAACGAAGAAATATGTCTTCTACCAGTAGACCATATACCTGGAGCTGCACAAGTGCGCGTTGAGTTGAAGAATGAAAAAGTGAGTATTGGATATACTGGGGACTTTAAATTGACAAGGAAAACAGCAATTATGAGAGATCTAGACGTGCTCATAATTGAGGCTACTTACGGTCACCCCTCATATAGAAGATCATATAAAGACTCCGTCAACTCTCTCTTAGCAGATCTAGTGAAGGAGGGGTTAAAGAAGTATAAGCGAGTCTACATATACGCTTATCACGGTAAAATACAGGAAGCTATGATTATTCTTCGCGAGTATGGATTAACGGAACCGTACATAGTACCTAGTAGAGTCTACAATGCTACTAAAATACTCGAAGAAAGATACCAGTTCAATATTGGCAATTATTACAAAGATACCGAGGTTTTGAGACTAAAAAACACTGAGGGAGTAGTGGTTTTTAAACACTTTAATAGTGCTAGATATCGCAGACTCAACGGTAAGGCTTTACACATAGTATTAACCGGGAGAATTTTAGCAGAGCCATTTAAGAGACTAGATGACTACACGTATGCTATATCGCTCAGTGATCACGGCGATTTCGATGATCTTATAAACTATGTATTAGAAGCCAACCCGAAACTTGTAGTAATTGATGGATCACGTAAAGGCTACGCAGAAATCCTCAGAGAACACCTTGTAGAAAGAGGGTTTTATACGATCGTATTGCCAGAGAGAAAAGGTGAAGATTACCAGTGAAGTGTATATCTATAAGACATCACATGTTGAACGCGTATTTAATGGGTCCTGGAGGATCTAACTATGTAATGCTAGAAACAGCCATAGCATTTGCCGAGAGAGGCTATGAGGTATACTTAGACTCTGTTATTATTAAATCTCGTAGAGACCTCTTAGATCTTGCGGGTTTTTTCGGCGTTAAACAATCAGAAGTAATAGATATAAATATCGGAGAACCACGGTGTGATCCACTTCTTACAATAAATACTAGTGGAGATGTACTTTCAGGTATAGGAGACGTTATGTACATTCACTACCCCTCATTCTTAAACCACACAGTCTATTATCCCGGCTTAACCGGCATTTCGCGTCTACTTGGCGACATATACTCTCTAGTAAACGCCTCACTATTTCCACTAATAAAGAAGCGAGTGAGACTCTTTATAGCAAACTCAAAGTTTACTGCAAATTTTCTCAGAGAACTCTTATCAATAAATCCTATTATTATTAATCCACCTGTTAATCTAGACGATATACTTGAGAAACAAGTCTTAGACCTCGCAGAAAGAGAGAAAAAGGTCATTACTGTAGCGCGAATAAGCCCTGAAAAACACCCTGAATTAGCAGTCTACTTAGCCTATTTATTAAAGAAGTGCAGGGTTTCTACTATTCTAGCTGGCGCATTTTCGAGTCATAATAAACCGTTATACGACGAATTAGTGGAATTGTCTGTGAAAATGAATGTAGATGATTACTTTGAAATTAAGACAAATATCTCGCGTGAAGAGCTTATAGAGCTCTACAGAAAATCCATAGCGTATGTTCACATAACGCCAAAAGAACACTTCGGTATTAGTATTGTTGAGGCCATGGCTGCTGGAACACCTGTAATTATACCAAGTAACTCAGGTAGCTGGATCGACATAGCAAGAGAAGATGCGAAGATAGCTATTCCATATTGCAGCTTAAAAGAAGTCAAATGCTACATTAAAGCACTTCTTGCTAATCCGCAATTATGGAGACTCTTAAGTACAAGTGGACGTGCTAGAGCTTTAGAACTAAACAGAAAGTCTTTTAGAGAGAAAATATATGAGGTAGTTAAGCCACTACTAGATATTAAGATGAAGAAAAACCGCGATACTGAGAGAGTGATGTAGAAGAGCCGTGCTGAATTTTTATAATGTTCTTATGTGTTCGTGTTTAGCACATCAGGTACGCTGAACACGCCAGGTATGCATATCTGCAGGTTTTAATTCAACTTTGTATCTCACTCGAATATCTCGCAGTATTGCGCTGATAACATCGAAGAGAGTTTTTTGTATTAAGAATTAGTACTCTTGTGTCTTCTATTAGTCTTGCTGCTACGTCTACTTTATGTCTCACTCCCGGTATTAGGGGGTCTGGATAGTTTAGTACTTTAATTCCCTCATATATGGCCTCCATGATCTTCAAGTATTTTTCTGCCTCTTCTACGCGCAACTGATCTAGAAGCCTCAACACGAGCCTCCTTAACTCTCCGACAAGGTCGCCGAGTCCTTGTAGATATGGGACTATTAAAGTGTCTAATTCATGTAATGTTAGAAAACGATGTTCTACTACTACTGAATAGAATAGTGATGCTTCCACATACTCACTTAGGCTATTATAAATTATGCCGGAATATTTTAAGTCTTCATGGTCTTTGACAAGGTCAAGTAATTTACGTACGTGCTCTCTTAGTGCTGTGAGCTCTGACTTAGCTTCTTCAAATTTCTCTCTATGAACATAATTCACTACGAGACTACTCAGTCTTGTAACATTTCGCGACAACTTAATAATCTCCTCTCTCACACGATCTTTTTCACTTAAAATACCATTAATCTCCTCTAGATCTCTCCTAAGAATTTCACACATAGTCTCAACATTGCTCATTAAAACAACCTCTCCACGAGACATCTCATTAAAGTTTCAAGTATTAGAAAAGCTTTTATAGGTGTAATAAAAAACACTTTATAGGAGTTCCCGCCGTAGCTCAGCGGCAGAGCGCCCGGCTGTAGTGAGGGGCGGTGACCGGGTGGTCGGGGGTTCGAATCCCCCCGGCGGGACTTCATATATGTAATGAGGTTTTTCAAATATTGTAAAGAGCTTTAAATTTAAAAACAAATATATTTCTCACATTGTTATTTAGAGAAATCTAGATTTGAGGGCCCGTCGTCTAGCCTGGTAGGACGCCGCCCTTACAAGCATCCCTGAGAGAGGCGGAGGTCCGGGGTTCAAATCCCCGCGGGCCCATTTTAACCTCTAACTTTTGTATTTAGAGAGGAGTATATAGAGTGTTAGTGTAAATATGTACTCTTAATGGTGATTTCATACTATCCTAATTTAACTTATTTATATAAACCTGTTATGTAGTTTACTATAATACGTATAGATGTGGGTGAACACGTTGATTAGTATAGAGAAAAGAAGAATTCAGAGAACAGGCTCGTCTTCGTATATTATTACGTTGCCTAAAGAGTGGGTTGATTCTATTAAATTGAAAAGCGGAGACTATGTTATCGTAGAAAAATATGGAGATAAACTAGTTATTACGCCACCTACAATTGAGCCTCTAACTCTGAAAGCTAATATAAAAGTGTACCCGGGGGCAGACTCTCAACAAGTATTAAGAATGATGTTGGCTACTTATATTATCGGATACAATCTGATCACTGTAAACTTTGACAAGAATATTCCTGACTTAGCTAAGCTTATAAGCGAAGTTAAAAGTATTGCTCGAGCAAAACTTGCAGGTGTAGAAGTTATTGAAGAGTCTTTTAACACGGTAGTATTTAAAGTACTCTTAGATATTCGTGAACTACCATTACTTAGTGCTATTAGAAGACTTCATTTAATAGTAAATAACATGCTACAGGACTGTTCAAATCTCCTCAAAAGTGGCGATCTCAACTACGCCCACGCAATTATACAGAGAGATGATGAAGCTGACCGTTTCCACCACATGTTAGTAAGGGAACTATCTCTAGCTCTCTTAGATGTAAAAATACAACATGAACTTGGAATAACAAATATTACCGAGATCTTAAGCTACAGAATTATTGTCAGGAACTTAGAGAGAATAGCAGATCACACTGCAACTATCGCTAGGAGAGTACTCAATATTGGAGGTCTCAAAAACCCGGAGCTAGTGTATAAATTTTTAGAAAAAGATATAGAGCTCTTTAATAAAGCAATGGACTCACTATATAATCTTAGTAGGAGAGGAGCGGAGGATGTTATAAGTGAAAGTAGGAGAACTGTTAGTGAAATTGAAGAGGCTCTTCATAGTGAAGTAATGCCTATGCAAGCTGATATGCGTGAAAAAGTCGCTATAACGCTAATATTAGATAGCCTAAAGAGAATAGCCAGGTATTCAAACGGCATAGCTGAAGCATCTCTAAATATAAAAGCAGCTAAATCAACTGAATTAGATATAAAATAAATTTGATGTACAGAATAAAGCGTTTCTAGAAGTAAAGTTTTAAGAGGGATATAAGTTATAAATTAATAAGTGGTGCCGGGGTGGCCGAGCGGTCAAAGGCGGCGGGCTGCAGGGCTACTGTGCCGGGTACCCGTTAAATCGCGGGTTCGAATCCCGCCCCCGGCTCTTTACTCTATAAATCTTATATTCTGACACCGAAGCTTCTTAAGGAACTCGTCTAGACTATTTAATGGTATTTTAATAGTATACAGGTATCTTCTAGTTCTAGCTTTAACTTTAGCTATACCCCTGTCTTCTAGTCTAACAACTCTACACTCTAATGCATACTCAGAAATTTTTATGAACTCTTCGGTATCTTTTATTTCCTTAGGCGTAAACATCACCTCTAATCTTTAGTCTATTATATATACACATTTTATATATAAGTGTTGATTGTAGTGGTGTAAGAGCTAGTACTGGTGAAGTGGATATGAAGAGGTATTATAACAGAACTTTTAAATCTAATCGTGAAGACTATATAGCAGTTATCTACAGGTTACATGAAGTTTATGGTTCAGCTAAACTATCAGATATATCAAGAGAACTTGGAGTAAAACCTGCAACGACATCTAAAGTTCTCTCTCAACTCGAGAAGAGCGGGCTTGTTAAGAAGTACAAGTACAGAAAGGTTGTCTTAACAGAGATGGGGGAGAAAATAGCAGTGAGAATTATTAGAAAACACAGAATATCTGAGGTTTTTCTGGCCCATAAGCTAAGCGTTGATATTTTTGATACACACTATTATGCACACTACTTGGAGCATCTACCAGACGAGTTAATAGAGAGAATATATATTCTACTAGGGTTTCCTCAGAAATGTCCACATGGGAATATAATTCCGGATGCTGTGAGAGAGAGAGACATGATGTTAGCTGAGTATATTAGGCTTAGCGAGGCTACTAGAGGTACGTATAGAGTTGAGAGAATAGCAGGCGAGCTTTCATCAATTCTACCTGTTCTCAAAGAACTTCAACTTAAACCAAACACTATTATCGAAGTATTAGCACAGACACCTGAATATACCGTAATAAAGCAGAACAGTATGTTAAGAAATGTTGCTAAACACATAGCTTTTACAGTACTATTAACAAAAATCTAATGATCTTCTGTAAGCCATTAATTTAGACATATCTAAATTTATAAACTTCCCACATAGATAAATTACTAGAGAATGCTTTGTGCAAATTAAAGGTGCTTCCATATGGAAAGAAAGGAAGATTTTATTACAACGCTTGATAAGGTAAGTGAAGGAAAAACAGCTACACTGGTTTCACTAGAAGTAGGTCGCGGATTATTATCTAGACTATTAAACATGGGGCTTGTTCCAGGTGCAAAAATAAGTGTTCTCGTGAATAGAGGAAAAGGATTGTTAGTTGTTAGAGTTCAAGATACTGAGATCTCTATTAGTCGTGGAATAGCACAGAAACTAATAGTTAAGGTGGAATCCTAGTGAAGAAAATTACAGTTGCCGTGATAGGTCAACCTAATGTGGGAAAGTCTACATTATTTAATGTACTTACAAAAGGCCATGTAATAGTGACTAACTGGCCTGGTACTACGGTGAGTAAAAATGAGGGGATTATAAAGTATGGAAATTATGAAGTTCACTTAGTAGATTTACCTGGTATTTATGGATTAACAGCATTTACACTAGAAGAAAAGATATCGAGAAACTTTATTGTCGAGGAAAATCCTGATGTTATAGTTGTTCTTGTAGACTCTCTCACATTAGTTAGAACACTATACTTAGCACTAGACATCCTTGAACGCACAAAGAGAGTCGTAATTGGAGTAACTAAAGTAGATGAAGCTCACAGTAGAGGTATTCACATAAACTTCGAAATGCTTGAAAAGACACTAGGAGTACCTGTTGTCCCTCTTTCTGCGATAAAAGGTGTCGGTTTAGAGGAGCTCATTAGAAAGGTCATTAGTGTATATGAGAGTAATGCAGAAGGCTATTTACGCGTAGATTACGGAGAATTAAGTACGTATATAGAAGCTTCAGAGTCTCTTCTAAGGCAAAGAGGTTTTGAAAACTCACCTAGATGGCTTGCTGTGAAAATATTTGAGGGAGATCCTGAGACATTGATAACGATTAAATCCAAGAGTGAGGACTTATATAGAGCTCTTATAGAGCTGAGAGAAGAAGCTTTAAGAATATTGAGAACAGATCCAGCCATTATAGTATCTCGTAGTAGATTTAAATACGCTGAAAATATCGGTAAACTCTGTTTAATTCAAATAGCAGTTAAAAAGAAAGAGGTTTCGAAAATATTCTATCACCCAGTTCTCGCACCAATTATAAGTATTGCAGTTATTCTTGCAATGTTCGCGGCAGCTTTTACGATAAACACGGGATTTCCCATAACATACATATTAGAGTACTTAGGATTAAACGTCGTGGCCCATATTATTGAAGAATATTCTATTAGTTCACTTATGGAGAAGTTTATAGAGCAGGCTTCTAATATGCTAGAAAATGTTCTCGGCAAAAGCATGATCACGCTTTTTATAGTTAACGCTGTACTTGGTGGTTTGGGAGCTATACTGTTTTTCTTGCCACTAATAATGATCGTGATGGTTATTCTAGGTGCTCTCGAGGACTCTGGTATATTAACGAGACTAGCTGTGGGAGTTCATATGTTGTTTGAAAAGATCGGTTTCTCCGGACATGCGCTTTTCCCTCTGTCAATATCACTAGGATGTAATGTTCCAGGAATACTAGTAACGCGTGCAGTTCCAAGTAGTACTGAAAGAATCAGATTAATTATGCTTTTACCTTTTATACCGTGTCAAGCTAGGTTGGTGGTTCTACTTGCTCTCGCTACAGCTGTAAAAGAGGGTTTTCTAATACTAGCTTTAGGTTATCTATTAGCTTTTATAGTGTTCTTTACCTTGGGATATACTTTCTACTTGTGGAGTCTTAAGCGGGGAGAAGCCGTAGAGATCAGGTTACTATTAGAACAACCTCCTCTTCACAGACCAATACCCAAAGTTGTGTGGTGGTATACATGGTGGCATACAAAACATTTCTTAGTAAAAGCGGGAACAGTGATATTTGTAGCTAATATCTTGTTCTGGTTATTAACTCATACTTCTCCATCACTAGGTTTTGTAGATACACCTAGTGAGAGCTTAGGGGCTTTATTTTCAAAGATTCTTACACCTATACTTACGCCTTTAGGTGTAGTGGGGGAAAACGCGTGGATTATAGTATTAGCGCTCATTGCCGGTTTCATCGCCAAAGAGATCTTTATTAGCACTCTTCTCATGGTAACGGGGGCCGAGGGTGTTAGGGAAGCATTTATCACTATAGGTGTTTCAGAACATTCAATTATAGCATTAGCGATCTTTATTACACTCTATGTGCCTTGTCTAGCTACTATTGCATCAATATACAGTGAAACTAGGAGTTATAGGCTTACAGCCGGGGTAGTAGTAATAATGCTCATAGTCGCGTATGTACTGGCTCTACTAACTTATATTTTAACATCTATTCTCACATAGTAAAGGCCAATATTCTGATAAGCTTTTATGTTATAAAGCTCTAATGGCTTAAAACACTATTGATGAGAGTGATTATAGGTGTGTAGAAGTGACAATATACTGGGAGAGGTGTGATTTCTGCGGGCTTTATAAGCCTACATCAAGGTGTGCTATGTTCCCAGAGCTTTCAGTAGACTTTATGTGCTGTGTAAGCTGTCCTTTATGGATGAATACCTGTAAATCACCTACATGGAAGGTTTCAGCTAAATCAACACTGCCCCAGCCAAAAAGTAGGGGGGTTAGTAGTGAGGAGAGAAAAAGGGTCTTTGAAGAACTTATGAAATCTCTTGAGAGTAAGAGAAGTTAAGGAATCTTCACTATTTTAAATTCTAGGTACTAGCCAGTACATTAATTTACTACCATCACCTATATCATATTCTACTTTTAGTGGTTTACCAGTATCGAAAGATATTATCACATTCTTAGCAACACTAGTTGCTCTAGCAGCTTCTACCAGTAAATCTATACTGTACGATGCCCTAGCCTTCTCAACTAGTGAAGATACTAGTATTAGGGGGTTTCCCTCAAGCAATTCGCACTTATACTCTTTCTGCTGCTCAGTACTAGTAATAATTATTTTTCCAGCCTCATATGTAAAGACAGCTTCATCTCCAACTAACTTAAGATCGCCAATAATGTTCTTGAAGTCTTGAGACAACATCGTAAACGTCACGCCGAGCTCTAATTGTAATTCAGGTAGGGGTTCAATAGGTTTAGGCACTAAGGGCACGCCGAGTTCTCTTTCAAGCCCCGTCTTCTTATCACGTAGAGTTATTTTAAGTATACTATTTTCCTTATCAAGCTCAAAAACGGCTACATCATTCTTGGCAGCTCTTTTAACAGCTTTCTTCAACTCTGTTCCCGAGACAATAAAGCCCTCTTCTTCACTAATGCTATATTCTTCAAATACCACACTAGGTGCTCGAAAAATCCCCATAATTGTCTTATCAGGACTTATTACTTTGACCTCAAAAGCTTCTTGTGTGATAAAAAAAGGAAGCTCGTCACTAATTTTAACTAGTACTTGAAACACCCGCTTAAGCTTAGAAGCATTCGGATATGCAACTTTAACCAACACTAACACCTCCATACTCATATTACACATAAGGACCTCTTACTAAAATACCTTTTAACTTCTAGGAAACTCGTACTATTAGTTTACTCGCACTCATCAATTAAGATCACTAAAAACCTATAACCAGGCTTAAATTATTTTCAACTTATTCTTCGCCTTAAAGTATGGAGCTTCCAGTTTAAAATACACTTTTCAATTAAAGTGTTATTTATTTACGGCTTTTACTCTTCTTAGCTTTTTTAGTGGCACTCTTCTTTACCTTCTTTTTTGCCTCTTTCTTACTAACTTTTGTTTTGGGCTTCTTTAATTTAACTTCTCCATGTGCTACTATTAGGGACTCTAGAGGCAAATTACCGTGTAAGATACTATGCCAGAGTTTACTGATATTGACGAGATATTTCAACTGATCAATGATTACTTCGCCCCCTTCTTCTCTCTCTTCTTCCTCTACACTCTCAAGCTCCTCTTCTTCACTCAAATTCTCTTTTGAAATCATTTTCTCCACCTCTACTAGTCAATTAAAGTAGTACTTTTATTGTTAAACGCCCTACTACTAAATATTCCTCTTATTTAAGTGTAGTGTAACTTGACTCACATGTGATTTTATTGTGATTGTGATTTAATGAGACTTAACTTCATGATAAAGATGTTCTCAGAACCCGTGGCGTGTACTATGTAGGCGTATTGCTTGAGAGATTTTAAAGCTTCTGAGATACAGATACTCTTAGCTTTAACAGCACCACCAATTATATCAGCCGCTATTCTTATACTCTCAGGCTCGTTGAGTGTAAAGAAGACTCGTAGACCAGCATTATTTAGTAGAGTTTTCGGTATTCTCTTAACATCTTGAGAAACAACTATTGTAGAAAAGCCAAACTTCCTGCTCTCCATGAATATTCTCGATAAGAGCTCCATGCCCAGTGCTCGCGGCATAATATGTCTAACTTCATCTATGACTAGTTGAAGACGAATTTTTCCAGCACTATACATCTTACTTATTAACATATACATTAAAGTCTCTACAAATATTGCTCTTGTAAAATCACTTGAAACTCTACTCAAATCTATAATAGTGTTTTCTCTCAGTAAATCCTCTATGCTGAGGTGCGTGCCGAAACCGATATTCTCGCTAATGAGGCTCAGATAGGGTAGTATTCTGAGGTATTCTTGATTTAACTCGCTAAGTTCTTTACAGGCAGACACGATATCCCTTAAAGTGGGGGGCTCAAGTTTCCAAGTAGCTGGATCCTCCGTTATGCCCTTACTGGCATATGTTTTCAAGATCACTTCTTCGAGCATTTTTCTCTGAATAAAGCCCAATTTGAAAATAGAAGCTATTACGTGTGATAATTGTAGAGCCCTATCTCTAGGCGAGGTGTTTTCAAGTACCAAGGGGTTTATAGTGTACTTTGAAGCGTCAATAACTCTGCAGGGAGTGTTCTCGGTTAGATTTGAATACTCACCATGAGGATCTATGATTAAGAAGCGATAACCATAAATCCGACTAAACTCTAGCACGAGATGTTTTACTAGTGTCGTTTTTCCAGTACCTGAAGCCCCAATGATCACAATATGCGGAGTGTTTAAGTCTTCTAGTTTAATATAAATAGGTTGAAGTACGCTTCTAAAGAACCATGTTTCTCTACTACTAGAGCCAAGTAAATATTCCTTAGAGACGCCATTATATATATTGCGCGGCTCTCCATAAGCCAATTCAGCCTCAGCAATACCTACAAGTATGCCCACAGGCTCTCTATAGAAAACTCTGCCTATGTGAGAAGTATATGGTATCTTTCTAGGTAAGATCATTAGTAGAGGTGATAATCCCAGTAATCCTGCAGCGGAAAACACACCTAGTAAAGTTATCTCGCATAACTCTCTACCAGGAGTATAGAGGAGTGAGAGTGCTAAGAGGAAAAGCTGTATATACAAGTTTAAAAGACTAGGCTTAGCGAGATTTTCTAACATAACACCTCTAGTAGTAAGTAATGTGATTAGCAGTAATATAAGAAGAGAATATGCTATGCTGTGAGAAGCTAGTAGTGTAGGTGCGGCTTCAAGAAGATCTTTAATACGCGGCTTTCGAGCAGATAAACTCTTAGCAAACTCCTTAAACTCCTTACTACTATAATATTCACTAAGCACTTTTACTGTTACAAGTAATCTCGCAATAAATAATGTAATTAGTAACGACGCCAACTCTCTGATCAAACTACTTATTGATAAACTATCATAACCTAATATTACTATTTGAAAATAAAAACACATCCTATTTAATGCGGCAAAAATTATGTTTGATATTAATGCGAGAATCACAAGTATGTGTATTATTCCAAAAATAAGAAGCAATAGCTGTATATAGATAGGGCGAGGCAGCCATTCATAAGGGATAGTAGTGCCTCCAGGGAGAAGTTGCCAAGTACCCTCGGCTCTATAAAAGTAGTCTAACAGAATATAAACTAGAATATTTACAACTAATATACCAATACTTCTATTAAATAGCTTTAAAGTCTTAAACATCAAGATAACTATCACACACCGCTTCTATATAAATAATTTAGTGTAAAAGCAGTATTTGAGTGTTAAGAGAAGTGAAAACTCACTTAAGGATATTTAGTGAGAAAAAGAACTAGGGAAAAATCGTGCTTGCTAGTATTACTCAAATAGCTGAGTGTCTTAAAAAACTAGGTTACGAGGAATTAACGAGTGTACAGCATGAGAGTTTAAAGTACCTGCTTAAAGGTAACCACGTAATAATAATAGCTCCTACAGGTAGTGGAAAGACAGAGGCGGCAATGTTCCCGATCATGTTGAAGATTTCCGCTGAGAAAGCTGAGCCTATAGCAGTAATATACATAACCCCGCTCAGAGCTCTCAATAGGGATTTAGAGCGCAGACTTAAGCTCATTAGCGAGTGTTTTAAGCTGCGTGTTGCTGTCAGACATGGTGATACTCCAAGTAATTTGAGGAAATACATAGCTAAAGATCCACCACATATATTGATAACAACGCCTGAATCTCTTAACTACATACTACTAGATGATACACTAAGAGAGAAACTCAGAAACCTAGAGTTTGTTGTTATTGACGAGTACCGTGAAATGCTTGAGAGTAAAAGGGGTGCCTTACTCTTAACAGTATTGAGTCTACTCGAGAAAATTATTAAGAAACAATTTGTAAGAGTAGCATTAACAGCTACTCTTAGTAACATTGAACTAGCTATTAAAATGCTCTCTTTAAGTGGAGATGTTACTGTAATTAGAGATCCTAGTTTAAGGGCTTTTAAAATAGAAGTAGTAAATCCTACAGAATGTGCTAGTGAAGAGTGTAGATTAATTTGTAGTGAAATTGATAATTGCAAGTTAGCGGCGAGAATTAACACTATTCTTGATTTAGCTAAGAGATATAGGCATATACTAGTATTCACAAACACCAGAACACTTGCTGAGAGCTTAAATTACCTTCTAAGACGACTAAGCAGCATCCATAAACTTGTAGTGGAGGTTCATCATGGAAGTTTATCGAGACAGCACAGAGAGAGTGTTGAGAGGGCTTTTAAAGAAAGAAAAGTAAATGTACTGGTAGCTACTTCGAGCCTAGAACTCGGTATAGATATTGGACACGTAGAACACGTTGTCCAATACATGTCGCCTAGACAAGCGGTTAGATTAATACAACGTGTAGGTAGGAGTAGACATAGAATAGGGGAAATTAGTGAGGGCACTATAATAATCACAGAAAATATACTACATGAACTAGAAGCACGTATACTCACATTGAGAGCTATCAGAGGAGATCTCGAGGAAGAATATGTAATAGAAAAACCACTTGATGTTCTTGCATACGCCATAGCACTATATGTAGCACTTAACCCCAATGGAGTACCCGTAAATGATCTCTTCGAAATCATCAAGAAAACACCTCTTTACAGTAATTTAGAATTCGACGAGTATAAGAGAGTTATAGAGTTCTTGTCTTATACACGTGTACTAAATATGCATGATGAAATTCTAAAACCTACTAGAAAAACCAAGTTGTACTTATATATAACGTCAATGATACCTTCAAGTAGAGAAGTTAATGTAATAGATATTTCAAGCGATAAGAGAATTGGTGTTTTAGATGAGGAATACGTGGTGATAAATATCTCACCAGGTGATGGACTCATTCTTGCCGGTCGTCCTTGGCGCGTTCTCAACTATAATGAGAAAGACACTAAGCTTTATGTAGAGCCGGTGAGCTTAGAGCTAACTGAAGCTTTTATACCACACTGGGAAGGGGAGAATATACCGGTAGAATACACTACAGCGAGCAAAGTAGGTGAAGCTCTTAGATCTATAAAAGCTCATATTAGAGGGGTTAATGACTTCTTATCTAACGCGACTAATGAAATATTAGAATACATCAAAGACTTTAGTGACGACACAATCACATATGTAGATTACATCGAGGACTTTAAAATAGTAATCGTAGGCATCTTTGGTGGAAGCCGTGTAAATAATGCGATTAGAGATATTGTTAGATATGTACTTAGATCTTACTTTCCATATATTAAATTTGAAATACACTCCACGCCATATGCTATAGTTGTGAGATTTATTGATCCCATTGATGAGCACATGGTGGAATATATTGTAAATACTATTAGAGATCTCTATAAATATGTCACACCAGAAAGGATCAGACAAGTAGCTATGAGTAGTAATACTCTTCTCTGGAGAATTTACCAAGTAGGACAAAGATTCGGGGCTATTCCACCCGGCATGCCTATTAGTAAAAAGCTCCTCGAAGCCTTCATAGACACTGTTATTGGCGATGAGGCTTTAAAGGAAGTCTTATTTAGAGATTACGATGTTAAGTCCCTTAGACAACTAGCAGAAAGAATTCTAGAAGGCTCTGTTAAAGTTATTCGTAGAACCTATAACACACTACAAAAACATCATACAGTCATATTAGAATACATTGAAATGCCCTTTATTAAAGAACTACCCACGCTGGATAAGACAACTTACCTGGAGAAGTTAATGCGAAGACGAGTTTTGCTCGTATGTATTAGATGTGAACATGCCATAGAGGGGACTGTTAAAGAGATTTTAAGTAGCGTGAAAGAGTATTTGTGTCCTAAATGTGGTTATGCTACACTAACACTTGTAAAGGGCGATGTCAACGTAGAGCTCAGTATTCTAGATAAAGCTAGAAAAGGGTTGAAGTTAACAAGTAGTGAGAGAAGAATATACGAGGATCTCGTAACTAGATCCACACTACTATATCGATTTAAAGAGAAAGCACTATTAGCCCTGGCAGCTAGAGGCGTGAGTACAAGTGAAGCTGGTAGAATTCTCAGCAGAGTTTTTAGTGGAGCGGATATACTAGAGGAAATATATGAAGCAGAGAAGAGGTTTCTAAGAGCTGGTATATTCTTGAAGAGGTAGCTTTAATAACATTACAATGGCAATTCGAGTCTTCTTCTACCCCTACGTTTAAAAGCCCTGTAATCTCCTAGAATAAGTGGAATAATTATTTTCTCTACTAGTTGGTCACTTATAGGGCAAACTTCGATGAATGCTTGTTTAGACTTATCATCTAATTTACTTATTAGGCGAGGTCCATTTAATGTGAGTTTCACTGAGCCTCGAGGTGACCATATTACACAACTACCACATAGCACACATGCTCGAAGCCTATATATGTTCTTGAGTATATCTACGAGATCCTCGAAACACTCCTGCGCGGGTATTTCTGCTTGTAAAGTATTTTTATGAATAAGTACACGTAATCTCTCCTTGCGGATCTCTATAGTGTCAGCTAGCTCTATTATAGTAAACCCTGTGTTTACTAGGTTGGTGAGTATTAGTTCTTTACAATACGCTGGTATTATTGTCTCATTAAACACTATTGTGAGTTTAGACTCTTCCCTATAGAATAGTACAGGGTACATGTTTATTTTACTACTTGCCAATCTCCTCTTATACTCTTCAGTCCAGTTAACCTGGTAATCTTTTAACTGAACCATTATTCTCTTTTTAGCTGTTGCAGGTGTGAGCCATCTCCATAATCCTAGTATGCTCCACTCAGGTGGCTGTCCGAGTTTTAAACGCCATGATTCAAGTACATTCCACCACTTTGCCCATAAATCAGGATATAGCTTTTCGATCTCCCTATACTCAGCAAGCGCTGAAGACGGGCATAAATAACAACCTAATCTGTCAAAGCCCTCTTCATAGAGCTTATTGTAGGGCAGTTTGTATTTGAATATATAAAACCAGCATGCTAATTGACCCCAATACTGAATTGGTGTAGTGCTAATCATGTGTGAAACCCATTTATTACGCCAAATTAGTGGACTTCGAGCTCTATCAAGAGACTCATAGGCTCTTTGACCAACAATATTTAGTGCTCCACTAGACCAGAGAGTCTTAGTCAACTTAGCAATAGGTGCTAGTTTAGCTACTTTACAACACCACCTATAGTCCTTACCCGGCGGCCCGAAGATCTCAATAGCCTTCCAGAAGATATCACCAGCAGATGCCCAGTGTACTCTACACTTATAAAAATTTGAGACATCTTCAATGTTTCTTAAAGTTTCTGGTAGTTCTAGTCCTGTATCATTAAATACTATTTCAAGCTCTCCGAAAACTCTGCAAGCTAGATCCAGAGCCACGAGGCTATCTTTACCTCCAGAATATGAGACTACAGGTTTTAAATTAAACCTCTTACTTAATCTTTCGAGGAACCTCAGAGACTTATCTTCGAGGCTTTGTAAGCCATTTAAATTACGTAAAACAGCGAAGTCCACGGAGGCATTTCTCTCACTAGTCTCTACTGGTGGAAGTCTTTCGTGAAAAGTTTTAGTTAAAAACACGCTGTTATCTCTAGCTACTTCACCAATCGCACGAATATTTCCACGTGAATCAAGTACTACTACTTGTCTAGATGAACCTCCGTACTTACCACTAATTAGGCGACCTGTATAGAAAGGCGACTCCGCAATGATTGTGTCAACAGCACCTAGTTGAACTGCTATGTAAGCTCCCTGATGTGTTAGTCTAAACCTCCACTTATCGTTAAAGGGATCGTAGTAGAGTTGACCAATCACATTGCCTGATACTACAACTTCGTACATTAAATCCCAGTGTGGTACTTTATTAAGAAGTACGAGTTTTCCACTAATGTACTTGTCAAATAACAAGAGATTGCCAAACTCGTAGTTTAATGCTTTTTTTAATCTCTCAATATCTCCTCTAAAGGCAGGTCTTGCATCACCAGGCTCGCTTAATCTCAACAAGTAGAAGAGATCTATTTCCTCCTGTCTTGGCTTGATAACCGGGATGTTTAACCATGGATCCCAGTATATCTTAACAGTTTGAGGCCACAATTTTTGCACTTAGACACCTCTAAGACCACTGATACTTTTACTTAACTCTCCTATTTTACTATTTAGTTCTCTATTAGGGAATTAATTATGGATCCGGTTGAATTCATAAAGGGGTTAATTACAATAGTTGTAATAATAGCGTGGTTTGTATTCCTACTAGCTTGGATTATAGGGTGGCTTATTAGAGGTCTGCCAATACCATTTTTAAGAGTAAAGAAACTTGGAGGGAAGTTCATAGAAGACGCTGTCTGGGCAGCTTTCTGGCTAGCTATGGGTACAACAGTGTTTGCAATTATAGCTTACATAACCTCTTCGCTTCAATTACCTATGCCACAACCACCTTCAATGCCGTAATTTACTACTAGCTGGTGTTAAACCCTCATGGATATATTATCATTAGCATTTTACCTATCTATACTCTCATATTGTCTAGGTGCACTATTAAGAGCTATACCTTTACCGTTTTTCCACTTGAAGAGACTTGGTAGAACACTAATGGTAGATGGTGTTTTTGCAGCTATACTTGTCTTTTCGTATCAAACACTTATTACGCTTATAGATTACTTAAGCTATATACTTGGCGTGAATTGGGCTATTTTTACGGGGTGGGTCACCGAGAGATCTTCGCTACTCTTTCTCCTCCTCGCAGCTTTTAAAGCTATTGGTATAATCATGGGTAAAACTGGTCTAGGTGCTATTATCTCGAGCATACTATCACCTATTGTCAGCTCTATTACAACGTCTCTCACAACAATACTAACAGTTTTAGTTGTAGCACTAGTGTTAAGAGTTGCAGCTGGGTTTTTAATAGCTTTAGGAGTGCTTATGTGCTCTATACCCTTTAGACTAGCCAGAAGTGCGGGGGCAATGATCATAGCTGTAACAATGGTGTTCTCAATAGGTGTACCACTAATGCCACAGTTTATAGCAACCGTGACGAGTGGTGCTATAACTAGTATAGGTTATAGTGTAAGTTTCAGAGAACCTTTGTGCTCAGCAACTCTAAGTATAATAGATGCTAGAGCCTACCCGGTAAGTCGAGCTATTATTGAGGGTTACAGAGATGGAGAGCTACTCTATAGGTACGTCTTTAGTGAGCAGGGACAACTAGAAGCTGATAGGTCAAAAGGGGG
>Ga0185307_1000615_pt1 | contig 22132 bp, 18 predicted proteins | sample LHCtaG_FD_128010 | JGI IMG/M metagenome (GOLD analysis project Ga0185307, IMG submission 128010) | Hot spring microbial communities from Little Hot Creek, USA to study Microbial Dark Matter (Phase II) - LHC4sed_matched (SPADES... | ecosystem: Environmental > Aquatic > Thermal springs > Hot... | reverse complement strand
ATATGGTTTTTTATCGGGTGGCAAGGTGAGTGGTGATTGGTTAAGGCCTTGTCCGATAAGAGACCATTTTTTAACTGCCAAGAAGATAATTAAAGAATATAATGCCTATCCAATAGATTATGCTCCCCCAGAAATCTTGGATGATAAAAATTATGTAGAAAAAATGACAAGTTATGATGAAGAATTAGCAAATTTAACAAAGCCTATTTGGGAAAATATTTATCTTAATCATCAAGTTAAAAAATAACCAATTTTTTAAAAATAAATTCTTGGTCTTTTCTAATTTTTAAAAAATAAATAGCCGGCGGTAGTTTACTTAATTTGTGAAGATTTTGTACCCTACCATTTTTATCAAAAATTTTTATCTCTTTTAAATTTAAAGAAGATAAAAGTTGATTAAATTTTTCTTTTTTTATAGTTAAAGGTATTTTGATTAAAGGTTCTTCATTTATATTACTTACACCGGTATTTAGTTTAAAATAAATATCCCAACTTCTTAAATTTCTATTGTCAATCCAAGTATAAGCTAAATAATCTCTATAAGCAGCGACACTTCCCCAAGCCCATTGGTGAGCAAAAGGAGTAGGGTCAGAATGGATACAATAATTTCTTCCGATTTTTCTTCCGTTGATATGAAATTTTTGAGCCATCACATTTAGATTTCCTTCTTCTCGAAAATCAGTCCAAGCGATATACAAAATAGTATCATTATTATATCCCCAGGAACCAAACCAATGGTCACAGGGAATGTAAGAGTCGGTAACTCTAATTTCCTCACTTATTGGTCCGTTTTCGGAAAAGCGTCGGCAGAAAATTTCGTGGTGAAGAGGAGCAAAGAAAACCATATAAGATACCCAAACAATATTGTTGCTGTCTTTAATTAGAAAAGGATAGCAGACATTTGTGTGATTGCTTACTCTCATCGGTGGGGTTAATGGTTGATAAAGGGAATCAAACTTTTGTAAAAATATATAACCGTCATCCCAACAAACCCAAAAACTTTTATCATTATTAAGATAAGCAAAAGGCCAATAGCCTTTATTAGCAATCCTAAAATTTCTACCGATTGGTTCCCCATTTTTTTTATAAAGTTGACAATAAGGAGCAGTATCAAAGGAAACCCAAGTAATAAGAAAATCACCAGAGTCATTCATAGCTACAAAAGATGGGGGCCAACAGCCGAAAAGGGGACCTTCGTTGGCTCTTCGGTTTTTTCCTATTCGGTTTCTTTTTTCATCAAAAACTTGAAAGTATACGGCCCAATCGTCCTCTCGATTATCCTGCCAAACCACAACACTTCTCCCCTTTTTATTCATACTTAACCAAGGGAAAAGCTGTTTATTTCCGCTACCATCATTATTGATTTTAAAATTATTTCCAATTTTATTTCCGAAATTATCAAAATATTGTCCATAAATATCTTCATCCCAAAACTCGCCGTGACGATGGTCATACCAGACGACTAAAGAATTTCCCAATTCATCAATACCCACACAAGGAAAATCTTGAATAGAAGAAGCAAAATCGTCATTCACTTTAAAATTTCCTTTCTGAGGATGATAAGCGTATATATCAGAATTATTTTCTTTTGAATCTTCCCAAACAGCTAAATAGGTGCTTTCGTTTAAAAGAGCTACTTTGGGAGTAGCTTGTTCCGGAGAGATAAAAGAAATTGGGAAGTTTTCACCAATTTTATTTCCTAAAGAGTCAATAAATTGGGCATAGATTTGAAAGCCTCTTCTTTCGTCACACCAGATAATAATTCCTTTTTTTCTATTTTCCAAAATAGTAATATGGGGCTGACGGTCCCGAGAGATGATAAAAGAGTCATTAATTATTTTTGGTGGCAAAATTTGTTGATTATTACTATCAAAAAGGGAAAGATAAATAAATCTATAAGAAGTATTTTCTTCTTCACAACAAACAAAAAAATTGCCATTTTTATCCATTACACAAGAAGGATTTTTCGCGGGAAAAGGAAAAAGATAAAAAGGGGGTGAAAGAGGAAAACCATCTTTTCTAAATCTTCTTCCGTAAAGATAGCTCGAATTATTAAATTTCTCCTCCCAAACAACAATAAACTCATTTTGGTTGGCGGAGATAGCTGGTTTACATTCCTCATATTCATTTCTTTCATTAATTTTGAAATTAGTAGAAATAGGATTGAAATTAGAATCAAGAATAGCACCATAAATTTTTCTTTTATTTTCTCGGAAGTCTTCCCAAACAAAGATATAATAATTACCAGCAATTGCCACTTTTGGTAAATCTTGGTCACAATTAGTACGGTCATCATTTAACAAAATCATGGGCGAAAGGGGATTTAGGGAATAATCAAAAAATTGACAATAGATATCGAAATTACCTCTTCTTTTATCCGGATAGACTATTACTATCTTATCTTTGCTAATAGCAATATCTCCCCAGCCATTTAAATAGCGCCAAATATCCCGAGTTCTTTCATCTTCAATCAAATTTTTATTTTTCCCTATTTTATTACCTAAGAAATCAAATTTTTGAATATAAATATCAGGATCATAATCATTTGCTCGATAATCAGTCCAAATAACATAGAAATTAGAAAAACTATCAATGGCAATACTTGGAAATTTTTGGCTAGTTCCCCCAAGGGTGTCATCATTAACCAAAATTTCTTCATTAATTTGAGAAAAAAGGATGAAAATTATAAATTTTAAAATCATTAAATTATTATAATTATTAAAGAATTTTAGTCAATTAAGAAAAATTAAAACTGGCTTCCAACCCCACCCCCGTTGGAAGCCAGTAAAACAAGTTATTTAAACAATTACTTTCTCAGATTGATATATTATAACCAAATTTAATAAAAAAATCAAGATAATCTTTCTTTTGACTTTTAAAATTTAAAGACTTATAATTATAGGAATTATGAAATTACTTTTAGTTGTACCCGCGATGGAAAAAGATAAAAAAAAGAGATTAAAAGGAAAAGCCTTTCGTTTGCCGCAAATTTCCTTAGGTATTTTAGCCGCATTAACTCCCAAAGATGTTTTTTTGACTTATGTTGATGAAAACATCGAAGATATTGATTATGAATGTGGTGCTGATTTAGTAGCGATAACCGTAATGACCGCTACTGCTCCCAGAGCTTATGAGATTTCGCAAAATTTTAAAAGTAAAGGAGCCAAAGTTATTCTCGGTGGCATTCATCCTTCAATCTTACCTTACGAAGCCCTAAGATATGCGGATTCGGTAGTAATTGGTGAAGCAGAATATGTTTGGAAGAAAGTTATTGAAGATTTCAAAAGAAAAGAATTACAGCCTATTTATTATGGTGAGCGAGTAAAAAGTGATGATATTATTTCGCCAGAAAGAGAAATTTTTAAAGGGAAAGGTTATTTTTTTAATTCAATTTTACAAGCCACCCGGGGCTGTCCTTATGAATGTGATTTCTGTTCGGTTTCCCTTTTCTTTGGTCGTTCCTTTCGTACCCGAAATATAAAAGCAATTATAAAAGAGATTGAAGAATTAAATCATCCCTTAATCGGTTTTCTTGACGATAACTTAATGGGCAATAAAGTTTTTGCTAAAAAATTATTTTATGAATTAATTCCTTTAAAAATCCGTTGGCTTGGGCAGGCATCGTTAACAATTGCTGATGATCGGGAATTATTAAAATTGGCAAAAAGAAGTGGGTGCGCTGGTCTTTTTATTGGTATTGAAAGCGTAAAGGAAAGTGGTTTAAAAGAGATTAATAAGAAATATCAGAAAGCCAAAAATCTTTTAGAGAAGATAAAAATAATTCAGGAAGAAGGGATTTTAATTGAAGGAAGTTTTATTTTTGGTTTAGACAGCGATACCCAAGACATTTTTGATGAAACTCTGGAATTTGTTTTTCAATCAAAGATGGCTTTAGCCAGTTTTTCCATTTTAACTCCTTATCCGGGAACAAAATTACAAAAGCGATTACAAGAAGAAAATCGAATTATTACTTATGATTGGCGTCTTTATGATTGTGGCCACGCAGTATTTAAACCTAAAAATATGAGTATTGAAAAACTTCAAGAAGGACTTGATTATTGTTGGTATCAATTTTATTCCTATAAAAATATCTTCAAAAGGGTATTTTCCTTAGGTTATCGTTTCCCTTTTTTAGGCATTCCTTTACTTATTATTAACCTTTCTTATAAAAAAATGCTTTTTAAAACTACTGAGATTTCTTCTTGGTTTTCCCAAAAGAATTATGGTTATAAGGCTTCCGAAACTTTTTAAAACAAAAATTAAAAGTTAATTTTTTATTATATAGAATTTCTTTTCAGCTGCTGTTTGTGAAGAAAAATGCCCAAAACCTTGATATAATGTATCTATTTCTCCTCTTTTTATTGCCCATTGATACCGATTATAATCCCAAGCGTATACCTTTAAAGAATAAAAGGCGGTGGTATCAAAAAGGCTTCCTTTTATTTCTTTTATATCTAAGAAAGTATCTTTGGTAATCAAAGGAAAATATTCTGAAAGGGTATCAATTGGCAATTTAAAGACAAAGATTGCGTAGGCAAAAGCTCCTTTACTTTTATGCCAATGGAAATAAGTTAAATTATCATAATAAAGGGTATCTTCATTTTTTGGAAAAATGATAGAAAAGGTATCCGGAATTTTTGTTTTCTTTGTTAAAGTATCATTTTCAAAGATAACAAAGAGGGAATAAGTGTTAAGAGGTTTTACAAAAGATGGCGCCCATTTTTGATAATAACCGTTTTTCTCATATTTAAAATAATCTAAAAACAATGTCTCTTTTATATCTTCGTTAATAATAAAAACTCTTGCTCCTTCAATTCCATAACCTTCACTTTTTTTTTCTATTGAATAACTACTATCAACAAATACTTTTATTAAAGAATCCTTTGGATTTAAAATCGAAAAAGCATATATTTTTCTTTTCCAGCTTTCTTTTTCTATTCTTTGACAACCGAAAAACAGAATAAAAGACAAAATAAAAATCTTTCTAAAAGACATATTCAATTGAAAGCGAAGGAATTATTGGTAATTGATAAAATATCTTTCTAATTGGCGGCTCATAAGTGTAATCGTAATAATAGAATAAAAAGTTTTTTTGGTTATAAAGGTTAAAGATATCAATCCTTATTTTAAACCTTTTTACCTCTTTTTCCCAGGATAAATCTAAACGATGATAATGAGGATAACGAGCTTTATTTTTCTCTGCCAACTCTTCAAACCAAAAATATCGCCAATCATCGATGATATATTTATAAAAAAAATAACGATACCGAGAAAGAACTTCCGTATAAGGGGTACCAGTATAAAAAGCGAATTTCAAAGAAAGATTACTTTTAAAAAAGAAAGGCAAAAATAAAACCAAATTAAAGTTATGGCGGCGGTCATAAAAAGGATGATAAGAAAATTTATCAAAATAGTTTTTTGCCCAACAGTAACTATAAGTTAAATAAGCTAAAAAATTTCCCGCCTCTTTTTTTATTAAGATATCAAATCCGTAAGCTTTTGCTTTCCCCTTTTTCAAAATTGTCCCTTCAATTGTAAAGGGGTCACACATTTCGTTATATTCATAAATTAAAGGATAATACTTGTAATAAGGTTCAAGAGAAAAATTGATATTTTCGAAAAAGAAGGTTTCAAAACCAAAAATATAATGATAAGCCTTTTGGGGTGAATAGGGACCAAAGGTAGGAATCCAAACATAAAGAAAAGGTATCGGCTGAAATTCTGGCAAAAGAGCGCAAAGGAGTTGAGAATAACTTCCGGCTGATAATTTCAGATTGGCTAATTCCGAAAGAAAATATTTTAAAGATAACCGAAAATCAAGAGGATGATACCAGCGTTCAGTATAATAACTGGTAAAAGAATTTTCTTGTCGTAAACCCATTTCAACGATGAATTTCTTGAAATCACTTCTTTCGCTTAAATAAAAAGCAAGGTCCTTAGGAGACCCCAAGATATCATATTTTATTCCGCCGATAATTTTAGTGTTATAATAGAAACTTTTTAATTTTCCTTCTAAGCCAAATTTTAAAGTGTGATTTTGAGAGAAATAATAATAAAAATCGCTTTTTAAAGAAAGCTCTTTAATCCAATTATCGACGAAAACTAAATTTTTATAAAAATTGATATAATAATAATAATTGGAAAAAGTTAAAAAGGATTTAAAAAAAAGTTTTGGCGAAAGACTATAAAGAGCCGAAAGAGAAGAAAGGTAATTTCCCCAGCGAAAAACTATATTTACTTCCGGGAAATTAAAGTTATCATAAGTTAAAAAATTGGTATAAAAAACTTTCCCCCTTTGGCCAATTTCGTAATTGGCTTTAAAAAAGGTTTCCCAAAAGTAATAAGGGAAATTAATTTTAAAGATTTTTAGAAATTTATCAAAATAACTTCGACGGAAAGCGAAAATATAACTACTTTTTTCTTTCAAAAGGGGACCCTCGAAAATAATTTTGGTCAAAAGGTTATTAATTTCGAAATTGGTATTTCTTTTAAACTTATTGCCTTCTTTTAAAGTAATATCTAAAACTGAAGAAAGTTTTTGTCCGTATTCAGCCGGAAAACCACCGGTATAAAAATCGGCTTGTTTAACAATTTCCGTAGGTAAGGTGCCTAAAAAACCTCCAAGATGGTGAGGGTTATAAATATTTATTCCATCAAGCAAAATAAGATTCTGATCAGAACCTCCCCCTCGGACATATAAAGCCGAAGAGAAATCAGTAGCCATAAGCACTCCCGGAAGAACTTGTAAAGAGCGAAAAAAATCGGAAGAAAAAAGTTGGGGAAAGGTTTTAAACTCTTTGGGAGTAATTACCTGCTTACTAATTCCCACCTCTTTGGTAATAGCACTTTTTCTACTTTCCACCAATACTTCTTTAAGCGTTAAAGAACTCCTTTTTAAATAGACATTTAATTTCAAAATTTCATTCTTTTTAAAAGAGATTTCTCTTTTTTCTTCTGAATACCCCACATAAGAAAAAATAATGGTATAGTTCCCTTCGGGAACTTGTAAAAGATAATAACCTTCTTTATTAGTTGTTGTGCCGTAAGTAGTATTTTCTAAATAGATATTACAGCCAATTAGCGGTTCTTTGGTTTGGTAGTCGTAAACATAACCAGAAATTAGCGCATTAAAGAGATAAAGAAAAGAATAAAAACCCATATTAATTATATATTATTATATTGATTTTAAAATGAAAATAAATATAATTTTGAAATTATGGAATTAAATATTTTGGAGGAATTTTTAAATATTTGTGACGAAAATATTTTTAAATGTATTCAATGCGGTGCCTGTTCGGCTTCTTGCCCAGTAAGCAAATTTATGGAAGTTTCGCCTCAAAAATTGATTGCTTATCTTGTAAATAACAAAAAGGAAGTTTTAGAAAAAAATACTATTTGGCTTTGTGCCTCTTGTCTTTCTTGTCAGGCAAGATGTCGAAAAAATATTGATTTTTCACGGGTTGCGGATGCTTTAAGACATATTTATTTAAGGGAATTGGCAAAGTTAAAGCTGCCTTTATTTTTTGAAGTTGATAAAATTGATAAAAAGCTGCTTTCTTTTGGTCCGCAGCAACTTTTTATTGCTTTTATAAGAAAAATGGCTTTTTATTAATTATGAAATATTCTTATTATCCTGGTTGTACCTTAAAAACTACCGGTAAAAGGTTTGATGAAAGTATTAAAAATTTGGGAAATATTTTAGGAATTGAACTCGTCGAACTTCCTTCTTGGTATTGTTGTCAAGCAATTTATACTGCCCTTAACGATACTCCTTCTTTATTTTTAGGACCCTTAAGAAATCTTTTAGCAGCCCAAAAGGAAGAAGGAGTTTTGGTTACTGCTTGTGCTGCTTGTTATAATGTTTTAGTGCGCGCCCAAGAAAGTTATTTCTCTTCAGCGCTTTTAAGAAACCGAATTGATGCCTATTTGGAAGAACCTTTAAAAGAAAAAATAAAAATTATCCATTTTTTAGAAATTTTAGAAGGTAAAACCGAAGTTATTTCTTCTTTAATTAAAAAAAGGAATTCTTTTTCATTAGCCTGTTATTATGGCTGTCTGTTAACCCGACCGAGAGGAATTGCTCTTTTTGCTACGGATTTAAACCCCCAAAGGTTAGAAAACTTTTTTTTAAAACTTGGTTTTGTGATTGTTGATTTTCCCTTTAAAACTCGTTGCTGTGGTTCTTATCTTACTTATGCCAATGAAGAAATAGTAAAAGAATGTGTTAGTAAAATTGTTTTGTCAATTGAAGAAAATAAAAAGGATAATATTTTGATTTTAACAACCTGTCCCTTATGCCAATTTAATCTGGAGAAATATCAAAATAAATATAAAGTTTTTTATTTTACTGATTTTTTATTATCTTTAATAAAAGGAGAAGAGAATGGATAAAGAAATAAGAATTGGTGTTTATATTTGCCATTGCGGAACAAATATTGCTGGTATTGTCGATGTAAAAAAAGTGGCTGAAGAGATTTCAAAGATGAAGAATGTGGTCATTGCTCGTGACTATTTATACATGTGTTCTGATCCTGGGCAGGATTTAATTAAAAAGGATATTAAAGAATATCAACTTAATCGCATTGTTGTCGCTTCCTGCTCGCCCCGGATGCACGAATCGACTTTTAGAAAGGCTTTAAAAGAAGCAAGCCTTAACCCCTATCTTTTAGAAATGGCAAATATTCGGGAACAGGTTTCTTGGGTTACGGAAGATAGAGAGGAAGCGACTAAAAAGGCGATAAGTATTACAAGAATTGCGGTACTAAGGGCATCTTTATTGGAAGAATTATTTGAAAAAGATGTTTCAGTAACAAGAAGAGCTTTAGTAATTGGTGGCGGTATTGCTGGTATTCAAGCGGCTTTAGACATTGCTGATGCTGGTTACGAAGTATATTTGGTAGAAAAAGAACCCTCTATTGGTGGTCATATGGCACAGTTAGAAAAAACCTTTCCTACTCTTGATTGTTCCGCTTGTATTTTAACTCCAAAAATGGTGGAGGTAGCCAAACATCCTTACATTAAATTGTATACCTATTGTGAAATTGAAGATGTTTCTGGGTATGTGGGTAATTTTAAAGTAAAAATAAGAAAAAAGGCAAAATATGTTGATTGGGATAAATGTATCGGCTGCGGAATTTGTTTTAGAAAGTGTCCTAAAAAAATCCCTTCCGAATTTGATTGTTATTTAACCACAAGAAAAGCAATCTACACCCCTTTCCCCCAAGCAGTTCCCAATAAACCAGTGATTGATAAAGAAAATTGTATTTATTTCCAAACAAAGAGATGCCGGGTATGCGAAAGAGTATGTCCAACTCAGGCAATTAAATTCGATGATAAAGATGAATTTGAAGAAATTTTCTTTGGCGCTATGGTAATCGCCACTGGTTACGATGAATTTGACCCAAAAGTAAAACCCGAATTAGGTTATGGTCGTTATCCCGAAGTTTTAACTGGACTCCAATTTGAAAGAATCCTCAATGCTTCTGGTCCTACTATGGGAGAAATAAAGATAAATGGTAAAGTTCCAAAAAGTATTGTTTTTATCCATTGTGTTGGTTCTCGCGATGAAACGGTTGGTAATCCTTATTGTTCAAGGGTATGTTGTATGTACATTGCTAAACAAGCCCATTTAGTAAAAGAAAGACTGCCCGATTGTAAAATAACAGTTTTTTATATTGATGTCCGTGCTTTTGGTAAAGGCTTTGAAGAATTTTATACCCGAATAAAAAATGAAGGAATAATTTATCGACGTGGTAGTCCTTCGGAGATTTATAAAAAAGGTGATAAACTTATTATTCGGGCAGAAGATACCCTTTTGGGTGAAATTGTTGAAGAAGAAGCTGATTTAGTGATTTTAGGCACTGGTTTGGTTCCAAGAAAAGAAACCTTAGAACTGGCTAAAAAATTAAAACTTTCTCTTTCGGCTGATAATTTCTTATTAGAAGCCCATCCAAAATTAAGACCGGTAGATTCTAATATTGATGGTATTTATCTTTGTGGTTGTGCCCAAGGTCCCAAAGATATTCCGGATAGTGTGGCTTCCGCAAAAGGAGCAGCCAGTAGTGTGATTGCTCTTTTTAATAGAGGAAAAGTAACTTTAGAACCTATTCAAGCATATGTGCGTGAAGAATACTGCTCGGGTTGCCATATTTGCGAGGGGCTTTGTCCTTATTCGGCTTTAGAATTTGATAAGGAAAGGAAAGTAATGAGAGTTAATGAGGCTTTGTGTCGCGGTTGTGGTGTTTGTCCTTCAGCTTGCCCATCAGGGGCAATCATTATGAAACATTATACTGATGAGCAAATTGAAATTCAAATTGAGGGGTTATTATGGAAATAAAAATTGTTGGTTTTGCTTGTAATTGGTGTTGTTATGCTGGAGCAGATTTGGCCGGTACTTCCCATTTTAAATATGCCCCGGAAATGAGATTAATAAGGGTGTTATGTTCGGGACGGATAGACCCCAAATTTGTTTTATTAGCTTTTAAAAATGGTGCTGACGGAGTATTTGTCGGTGCTTGCCATCCAGGAGATTGTCATTATCAGCAAGGTAATTTAAAGACTTTAAAAAGAATTCTTCTTTTGAAAAAATTATTAAAAGAAATAGGAATTGAAGAAGAAAGGCTTCATTTAGAATTTATTTCGGCTGCCGAAGGTGAAAAATTTCAGAAGGCCGCAAACGAATTTGTTGAAAAAATAAAAAAATTGGGTCCCTTAAATTGGAAATGAAGGAATTGACTTATGAAGAATACCGAAAATTCCTTTTAGAAAATGATTTTGTAATTATTGGAAAAAATAAAATCAGATTGCATAAAAAATGGGAGATAAAAGAGTATTCACCAAAAGAAAGTTATTCCTTAGAAGGAACAACTGTCTGGAGTTTCCCTGATAGAGGAAATTGGGCAACCCACATTGGTGATTTTCGGGGTAATTTTTCGCCTTATATTCCGAGAAATTTAATTTTGAAATATACCAATGCTGGTGATTATGTTCTTGATCAAATGGTTGGCAGTGGAACAACTTTAATTGAATGTAAACTATTAGGAAGGAATGGCATCGGTGTTGACATTAATCCTAATTGCCTAATTTTAACAAGAAATCGTTTAGATTTTGAATATTTCCCTTCTTCCGATTATAAAGAACCACTAATTAAAACTTATGTTGGCGATGCTCGAAATCTTGATTTGATAAAAAATGAAGAAATAGACCTAATAGTCACCCATCCGCCCTATTTTAATATTATTGGTTATTCAGAAGGCGAAGTAAAAGGTGATATTTCTAAATTAAAATTTGAGGATTATTTAGAAGCAATTAAAGAAATTGCTAAAGAATCTTTTAGAGTTTTAAAAGAAAATAAATACTGTGCAATTCTTATTGGTGATACGCGAAAGCACAAACATTATATTCCTCTTGCCTATCGAGTTATGGAAAAGTTTTTAGAAGTTGGTTTTATTTTAAAAGAAGATATTATTAAACTTCAACACAATGTTACTACTAATCGAACTGTTTGGCGAAAAAAATATTACGATTTTTATAAAATAATGCATGAGCATATTTTTGTTTTTAGAAAACCAAAGAAAGATGAGAAGCCATTAAAGTTATCAAGTTTTTGGAAATGATTAAAAAAATTGAAATTGGCGAGAAGATTCGAGGTAAGAAGATACTTGCAAAGATAGAACTTAATAATGGTTGGATAATAATAAAAACCGAAAATAAAAAATCAGAAAAAGATTTTAAAGTAAAAACTATTTATCAAACAGAACCCCTAAAATATTATACTCCTAAACACGCCCATTTTGCTATTGATTTGTATGGCAAAATTTGTAATAATAAAGAAAAGGCTAAAAAGGTATTTGAGGCGATTATAAAAATTTGGCAAGGGGAAGCAGTGAAAGAAGTTTTAAAAAAATATGAAAAAGAGGTAAAAAATTTACCCGGTTATGATTTAGAATATATTTTATACGCTTTAAATTGGATATTAGAACAAGAAGATATCAATTTTAGAAGTCGCCCTAAAAAAAGGCAAAAAGAATTAGATGAAATATTTGAGGAATTAAAAATTAAGGTGCCTGAAAATAGAGAAGGGAGTCAGCTGGCTATATCTTTATTAGGAAATATTGTTTTAGGTTTTCACCCGGTAGAAGCTCTTTTAAAAAGCAATTTAGATGTTTTACCAATTAAAAGAGGTAAAGGAGCAATTTGAGTTATGAAAGAAGTATTAGCGCTTATTGGTAGTGCTCGAAAAGAAGGAAACACCGCAGTTTTAGTTGATAAAATTTTAGAAGGTATAAAAGAAAGAAATAAAAAAGTAAAAATCCATAAATATTTTCTTCACGAACTGAAGATTAATCCTTGCCAATCTTGCTATTTCTGCCTGGATAATTTCGGTTGTTGTCAAAAAGATGATATGCAAAAGATTTATCAGCTTTTAAAGAAAATAGATTTCCTTATTATCGGTTCACCAATTTATATGAATTATGTGAGTGCCCAAACAAAACTTTTTATTGACCGTCTTTTTCCTTATATTCACCCAAAAGCACCAAAAGTTAATAAAAATCTTAAAGCGGTTTTAGTAATAACTTACGGATGGGAAAAAGCGAATGTTTATGATGAAGTGATTAAAGATATAAAAAGGGTTTTAAGATGGCACAAGATTAATGTGATAAAAACAATTAAAGGTTTTGGCTATCAATACAAAAAGACTGAAGTTTTGGAAGACAAGAAATTATTAAAAAAGGCTTATTCCTTAGGTTTGATGCTTGATAGGTTATGAGCTTAATTATCTTCCTGTTATTTACCTATTTAAATATAAAAATCAATTCTGACCCCACAACCCAATTACAAAATGAATGTCAGATCGTTGTAAACCCTTTAAATCATAATAATTTAGTCTGTGTCTGGCGAGATTTTCGTCTTGGCTATCGTCGGGTGGGTGTTGGTTATTCTTTTGATGGTGGCTTAACTTGGCGTGATACTTTATTTTATGAGCCCCAATATCCTTATCAGTCAGACCCAGGTTTAACAGTAGATAAAGAGGGGAATTTCTATGCTTGCCTTTTATCTTTTGTTTCTACTTCGCAACCTAATGGATTATTTGTTTATAAATCGACGGATGGCGGTAGAACTTGGTCCGAACCAATTCCGGTAGTAAATCAGGTGCCCAATGTTTTTGAAGACAAAGAGTTAATTATCTGTGACCGAACAAATTCACCTTTTCAAAACAATTTATATGTTTTTTGGACAAGATTTTATGATACCAAAATTATGATTTCCCGCTCTACTGACCGGGGATTAAATTGGTCTTTGCCAATTCCAGTAAGTGATGGTAGTGCTTCGGTGCAATGGCCGGTAGGGGCTATTGGCCCTAATGGCGAAGTTTACCTTGCTTGGGTAAGATTATCTTCGCCCAGGTCAATCAGAATAGATAAATCAACTGATGGAGGTTTAACCTGGGGAGAGGACCGGACAGTTACTAATGTGAGATTTGGCTATGGCTATATAAATCCGAATATTCTGGTTTTTTCCTTTCCGGCAATGGATGTTGATATCAGCAATTCTCCCTATTCCGGAAATATTTACATTGCCTATATGGACTATGGACCAACAACCGAAGAGACAGATATCTATTTTACTCGTTCAACCGATGGTGGCAATACTTGGTCAAATCCGATAAGGCTGAATGACGACTCTCTGGGTAATTTGCGTGACCAATTTCATCCGTGGCTAAAGGTTGACAATAACGGAGCGATTCATGTGATTTTTTATGACCGAAGATTAGACCCAAATAATTTATTATTTGATGTCTATCTCACCTCTTCTTATGACGGTGGATTAACTTGGACACCTAATAAAAGGGTAACTACTGTTTCTTCCAATCCTAATCTTTTTCCGCCACCAGTTGATGCTGGTCGTTTAGGAGAATATATTGGTTTAGATGCTATTGATTCAACAAAAATCTTTATGGCTTGGTCGGATACCCGAGAAGGTAATCCCGATATCTTTTGTGGTATCCCTGATACTTTGAGTTTTGTGAAAGAAAAACCAGTTAAAAGGCCAATTGATAAAATATTACTTAGCAAAGAGTATTTTAATATTAATGGTGAAAAAATAAAAAGTATTGATAAACTAAAAGGGGTTGTCTTTATTAGCGAGAAAAATAGGTTGATTAAAAAGATAGTTTTAAAATGAAAATCTATCTTTTTGGTAACAGTAATTGTAAAGCCTGTAAAGATATTTTAAATAAATTAAATTATTATAAAGAAAATTTTAATAAGAATTTAGAAATAGTCTATTTTGACACGGAAACACCGGATGGTATGGCGGAAGCTTGTTTTTATGATGTTTGGGATATTCCCCAAGTATTATTGATAAAAGATGGGGAAGTTATCAAAAGGTGGGAAAAAACTGCTCCCACCTTTGAAGAATTGAATAATCTGTGGAAATCTTAGGCTTTATTGAAAACTCCTTTATTGATTGGGATGGAAAAATTACTTCAGTAATCTTTCTTGGGGGCTGTAATTTTAATTGTCCCTATTGCCAAAATGGGCCAATTGTTAAAAGAGCTAAGCTATTAAGAAGATTTAAAACCTTCGAAATTCTTGACTATTTAAAAAAGAATAAAAAATTTATTGATGGTGTGGTGATTTCTGGTGGTGAGCCCTTAATTAACCCGGCCCTTCCCGAGTTAATAAAAGTCTTTAAAGCCGAAGGTTTTTTAGTTAAACTTGATACCAATGGCTATTTTTATTTTAATCTTCTTTCTTTAATTGAAGAGAATCTTTTAGACTATGTGGCAATGGATATTAAAACCTCTTTTGAAAAATATGAAAAAGCAGTCGGCAGAAAGATCGAGCTCTCTTTAATTAAAAAAAGTATTGCCCTTTTAAAAGAAGGAAAAGTAGATTATGAATTTAGAACCACTTTAGTTCCCAAATTGGTTAATGAGCAAGACCTACTTTTAATAAAAGAAGAATTGGTTGGTGCCAAAAGATGGGTATTACAAAGATTTGTTAATGAGAGTGCCAAAAGTAAAAGATACCAAAAAATTAAACCTTATCCAAAAGAAGAGGCAGAAAGATTTTTAAAAATATTAAAAAGCGATAATAAAATAAAAGAAATCTATCTTCGGGGTTATTAATATTTTTTTAAAATGACAAAACTAAAAGTAATGATAATTCCGCTAATCTCTTTTCTTTTCCAGTGTGGTAGAAGCAAATAAGAAAATTCCCCACAGAAATTCTGGTTATTTTTTTATAAAAATTCCCACCAACAACAAATCCCTGTGTCCGGTTGGCGAACCTAATCCCTCCATAAAATTCATCATTTCCAGAAAGCAAATTGACTTGCCAGTCTAATGGACTATCTCTCCAAAGAGAAGGGATATAAATTCTGATACGATTTTAATTAGGTTTTACCAACTATAAGCTCAGGTCCAAAAGAAATGAAAAATGGCAATTCTTCTTTAGTATAGTAAGAAAATGTCGGTAAGAAGAATTCCGCTAATTAAAATTATGAAAATTTTCATTTCATTCATATTAATCCCATATTTTTTACAAGGTTATAATATTTTCCTTTTAATAACCCTTCACCGATAATATAAGCACCACAAGCGGCTTCTTTTACCACCTTTGATAGATTATTAACTTTTATTACTTTTGCATATTTATTTAACCTTTTAGTAAGTTCATCTTTTATAAAATTATAATTCGTTAATCTACCAGAAATCATTATCTCTTTTGGATTTGGTAAAGAGACAGTTAACGAAGCCACATCTTTCTCTATATTTTCTCCTAAAAGAATAAGAGCTTCTTCAAAATTTATCAAATCCTTTGGTTCAATATCTTTCCCTACAAAATCTTTTAAACCTCCTTTAAAAAGAATTTCTTGGTTTAAAGGTGGTTTTAAACGGATAACAATTTCGCCATCCATTCCGCCGCAACTTAGAAATCCTAAACTACCGTTCGTTCCTCCTATTCCATCAATAATTTTCCCATCTTCAACAGCTATCACCGCAGTAAATCCATAACCAACTTCTATATAAATAAATGATGTTTTTTGGAAAGGAATATTTAATCTTTCTGATTGGTCTTTTATTCCTAAGGCGACACAACATACCTTATCAGCTGTTCCCATATCAAATTTATTCCATTTTCGGTAAGCTGGTACTGTTGGCAGATGGATAACACCCGGAGTAAAATAGACCGGCATTTCTCTTTCTTTCATTTCTATGAGTAATTTTCTTATTCCTTCGTTTACGGCAATGTTAGTATCTAAGGGTATCATTTTCCCGATGTCTTCTTCGGTAATATCTTTTATACTTTTTGTTGGTATGCCGTAGCCAGAAGGACCAACAATTATATCCAAAGGCATCAATTTTTCTAATTCCTCTATAAGAAGATAAGGATTTTTGAAAATCTCTTCTGATTTTATTGTTTTTTCTATAATTATTTTCTCATTATCTTCCATCCCAAAAATGTCAAAACTGTATGTACCGGGATCAATACCAACAACTCTCATATTAATGGACAACAAGGGTCAGGATTGGAAAAATCTTTAGTTAAATAAAAAATCCTTGAAAGACAACCACCACATTCATATAAATATTTACATTCCCGACAAGGATTTTTCTTTCTTTTTAAATTTTTTATCTCTTTAATAAATAAAGAATTTTTCATATCTTCCCATATCACTCTAAGACTTTTTTCTTTCACATTACCGATCGTAATAGGAGCAAAGGTACAAGGTTTAACATCACCGTTTGTGTCAATAAAAATATATTCGCCAAAAATACAAGCAGAAGTATCAGGAACGATAATGCCATTTTGAGAATTGGGAAAATATTCAATCTTATATTCCTTTAAGAAAGCTTTAAAAAAAGGCTCATCCACATAGACATCAATTTCGGTCTTCTTTTGATTTTCAATAATAGTAAATAATAACTCTTTATATTCTTTTCTATCTAAAAGATATTTTTCATAATCTTTACAAGGTTTTAAGCCCAAAAAAGTGATTTTTTTAAAACCTATCTCCTTTATAAATTGGAATAATTTAGCAATTTGATTTTTGTTATGTTTCCCAATAGTGATAAGAGCACTATCAAGAATATTATATTCATTAGCAATTGTTACTGCCTCTTTTAGTTTTTCGAAGCTTGCTCCTTTTCTTATTTTCTCGTAACTTTCCTTATCAGCACCATCAACACTTATCATAAGATTGATATTAAATTTTTTAAATATCTTAGCCCAATTTTCATTAAAGAACATACCGTTGGTGATAAGATAAGTTTTGATATTACTTTCAAAAATAATCTCTATTATTTTCAAAAGTTCTTTTTTTAAAAGGGGTTCACCACCTTCAATTATAATCCATCTTGGAGAAAGAGCTGAAATTTCCTTTGCAATTTTTAATATATTTTCTTTATTTAATTCTTCATTAGCCATTCCACGGCAATGTAAACAATTAAGATTACATTTATTAGTAACTGCCCAGTCAATTAAATAGGGAGTATTCATAAGTTGTTAATTTTAATAATTTTTTAAAAAATATCAATAACTTTTTATTGATTTAATTTTTAATTTTCTTATAATAAAAGTTAATTTATAAAAGGAGGTTTTGATGAAAGTAAGAAGTATTTTATTTTTATTCCTTGGTGTTTTTATTTTTGCTAATGAGAATTCCCTTATTACCAATTATTCTCATATAAATGATGTTGCTCCTACTTTTTCTTCTTCTTTCACCAATGAACCACCAGAGCCAAAAACTTTAACAATCATTTGGTCTACCAAAGCGCCAATTCCTTATGGCAGATATTGGGCAGGTGGCAAAGGTGTTGTGAGAGATACTTTTTATGTCTGTGGCGGCAGATGTTCCTTAGGTCAGCAATCAACAAGGAAAGTTCATGCCTTCGTACCAGAGACTAACACTTGGATTGAGATGCCTCCTATGCCTGCGCCCAGAAGAGCCGGTGCGGGTGGGGTGATTGGTAATAAAATTTATTATGCTGGTGGAAGAGATTCAACAAATGCCACTACTGCTACTCTCTTTGAGTTTGATTGTGATACCAAGACTTGGACACAAAAAGCCAATATGCCTGCTGGTCGTTGGGCTTGTTGTGGTGATGCGGTTGGCGGTAAATTGTATATTGTTGGTGATGAGAATAGAACGGGCACTACTTATGAGTATGACCCAACTACCAATACTTGGACCCAAAAAGCAACTTTGCCGGTTGGCAGAGGCTGGTCAGCGGCAGCTGGTGCTCAAGGAAAACTTTATGTTTTTGGTGGTGCCGGTTCTGCTGGTGTCCTTAACGATTGTTGGGAATTTGACCCCCAAACCAATACCTGGACCCAAAAGGCTAATATGCCTGGTCCAAGGGAATATCATAGTGCAGTTGCCTTTAATGATACTGCCATTTTTATAATTGGTGGCACTGCTGACGGAACTAATCCAGTAAATACTGTTTGGCGTTATAGTGTTCTCACCAATACCTGGGAAGTAGAAACACCAATGCCCACAAGCCGGGGATGGACAATTCTTGGTGCCTATCTGGATAAAATCTATGTGGTTGGTGGTTCAATTGATTGGAGTGTTACTCGTTATTTAGCGGTTAATGAAGAAGGTAGTTTTATCACCTATGAAAATGATGCCGGAATTGAGGCAATAAGAAGTCCTTCCCAAATAGTTTCCCCCAATTCTCAGATTACACCGATTGCTAAAATTAGAAATTTTGGCACCGCTTCTCAACAAGATATTCCTGTTTATTGCTGGATTGATTCTTCTGGTGTGAGAATTTACGAGCAGAATGTAACTTATCCTGGTCCTTTAGCACCTAATGAGACCGCCTTAGTAACTTTCCCAATTTGGCAGGTTGGAAATGCTGGTAATACTTATCAAGTAACAATGTTTACCAATTTACCTAATGATACCAATAGGGGAAACGATACTTTAAGACAAACTACTTTCTCCTTCTTGGTGAGGGATACCTTAGTTGCTCCTTTTAGGGAAATTACTCCAACTATTGATGGTGTTATTGACAGTTTAGAATGGCGTGACGCACTAAAGGTAGATATTTCCGATGTTCTAAATATGCAAGGAAGTGGTGCTCGACCGGCCGGTAGTGTTTTTCTTTATTGCAAGCACGATTCTGCCAATGTCTATTGGGCATTAGATTTTAAAGCAAAAACCATTAGAGAAAATTATGACCAATTTGGTTGCTATCTTGATGAAAATTACTCACGAACTTGGACTCTTGATTCCTCCGAAGGAAACCATTGGTTTGTGTGGTTAAATCAGGATACTGTTGTTTATCGGGCCTTATTAGGTACCGGTAATATTCCTTCTGCTTATTGGACAAGATGGGCAAGTGGCAATGGAATTTTAAGGACAAGCACCAATGCTGGTAATCTTCAATTTGAAGCAGTTATTAATAAAGGAAATCTCAAATGGAATTACACTTTAAATCCTGAATGGGATACAGTTGGTTTTTATGCTTATGTAGCCGCAGCTCCGGGAAATGTCTTTTGGGGAACTTGGCCAACAACTATGCCCGGAACCCAATGGAATAATGCGGCTGCTTACGGAACATTAATCTTTGCTGGTTTACATCCGCCAATGGTTGAAGAAGGAGATAACTATTTCCTTAAAAAAGCAATTGTTAATAATATCTTCAAGATGCCTTTGAAATTAACAAATACGAAAACCCTTTTAATTTATGATTCAAAAGGCTCCCTTATAAGAAAGATTGAAACCAAAAAAGAACCGATTATTCTTGGCCCTAATAACTTACAAAGCGGTATCTATTTCTTAAAGATTGATAATTCAAAACCGATAAAAGCCGTCATTTTTAAATAAAGGAAATTCTCTAAAAAGGAAAAGGCAGGGATTCTTAAGGTCCCTGCCTTTTTATTTTATAACAATCTTTTTTAATTGCCTTTTATCTTCTTTAAGAAAATAGATACCTCTTTTTAAAAAATCGGTGTTTACTTTACTTCCTTTAATATCAAATAATTCATAATTGTTTTCTTTTAAATTATTAAAAACCTTTCTCTCTTCAACCGCTGGCAAAGTGACATAGAACCTTATTTCTTTCTTATCATTATTTCTATTTAAATCATTGGTCAAAGCAGTTGAACATTTCGCAAAATATTCACCCAGGGAAGAGGCATACCATAAGGAATCAAAGATAACCAAAATTTCGGTGTTTGCCGGAATACTTATCCTTTTTATTGTCTGCCAATCACCGATTACAAAAATAACATTAAATTCTTCTCTTAAATTTCCGTAATTTTTTACTACTGCTTTTGGTTGGACATAAGAGCCTTGGCTAATATTACCAACTGGTGCCACAATACTTTCCGCTCCGCAATCTTCTACTTTCACAAAGATTCTTCCTTCCTTAAAATCATTACTTGGTCTTTCATCATTATAAAACAAAGTAGTACAGCGATAATATTGGTAATTTCTTTCTTTTAAAGTACAAGGTGAAAAATAAACCCTTTGAGTATCATTAGGATTGAGGGTAATTGTTCTTATATCCGAATAGAAATTGCCACAGGTTAATCTTACAGAAAAATTTGCTTCTCTTTGACCATAATTTTTTATTAAGCCATTAGGATAAACTATTTGATGGGAATCGCCAATTGAAGGAAATCCCTTTATCTCTTCCACACCAACATCAAAAAGAACCCGGATATTTCCGGAATAATTAAAATTTAATTGGTAGCCAATGCCGTATTCCCAATGGGCAACAATGGGAATTAAGACAAAGTTATCTTCATACCGCCAATTAAAAGAATCTTCTCCTTGAGCTTGATTATTTAAATTTAATTCGTAAATCCTTGGTTCTTCTCTTTTATAACCGACAACAATTGCCCGCCAATTAAAGCCATCTTCACCATCAAAAGAAAGAAAGAACTTTCCTCCACCATTTAAAAAATGGATATAGTTAGCACCGCCCGGAACAACCGGCTCATAAGAGTAAGAATTGCCTTGGCAAGGATAGGAATTATGGGTTCTCATTATACTAATCATTGGCCACAAATTACCTTCACTAAAAAACCTTCCCGAAATTGCTCTTTGACCAGTAAAATATCGCCAAATACCGTATTCTTTTAAAGCATCATTTAAATTGGAATTATAAAAATTTCTTAAAACATAATCAAAACCTTCTAAAGTATTATTACCACTAATCATTCCTTGTCTTTCCCAAATCTTTCTTAAACAATCGGTATCAAATCTATCTTCTAAATACATTGCCCAAATACCACCGGCATATTGATAGAGACCACCTTGGATAAAGGTATTTATTGGATAATGGGGAGTTGTTAATGGCCCGGGAGAAGAAGTGAGATAGCCGATATAATCATTAATCTCCTCATAACAAACATCTTCCATCCAAACTGCCGTATTCTCATACCAAAAATTTCCTTCTTCGGAGCTATAACGGAATTGACAGGCATGATTAAATTCGTGGGCACAAACCACTTTTAAAAACCCACCAATACTTAAATTATTGGCAACAGCAATGTAAGAAGTGGCACCATCCGGATAAGGATTGGGATAATAATATTCAGGTGCGCAATAGCCACCAATTCCTGAAGGTAAGGCTCTAATATAAATATCATAACGGTCATCGCCACCTAATCCGTAATCTGGCGGTGGTGGTGCCCAGTTTAAACTATCTAATTGCAGACGAAAAGAATGGGCAATATAAGAAGCTACTGACTCGGCATACGCTCGAGAGACCGCATCACTACCACTTCTTGTATAATGGACACGAAATCTATCACCTTCAATATATTCTACCGGTCCGGAAAGATTGGGTCTTTGAAGCGGAGCTTTGGCTTTAAAAGCCTCTAAGGCATAGATAGTATAACACCAATCACCAATTATCTTATCAACCTCTTTCTTACTAAATAAAAATAATAAAAGAAAAAACCAATTACCCATAACTTTATTCTATAAAAGAAAAAGAAAAAATCAATTATTTAAGAAAGATAAACTTTCTAACTACCCTTGAAATTCTAAGAAATAGATTCTAGGTTTATTTCTTTTAAAGGTATTTCAACTACTTGTTTTTGAGAAGGTAAAATAAAATTTTTTACCAATTTTCCCGAAATGTCAATTAGGGCAATTGAAT
>Ga0185307_1000614_pt1 | contig 22134 bp, 26 predicted proteins | sample LHCtaG_FD_128010 | JGI IMG/M metagenome (GOLD analysis project Ga0185307, IMG submission 128010) | Hot spring microbial communities from Little Hot Creek, USA to study Microbial Dark Matter (Phase II) - LHC4sed_matched (SPADES... | ecosystem: Environmental > Aquatic > Thermal springs > Hot... | reverse complement strand
TATATATAATGTATGAACTGGGAGAAGAGAGACACTATGTTTCAGAATTCTTTGGGAGGTAAATAACAATGCATCCCACTTCCCTTAACAAAATGAAAGCCTTTGTAGAAGGATATCTTAGAGAATTTGAAGGCACAGAACTTATAATAATTGATGTAGGAGCCAAAGCCTACCTTAATGATCCAACCTACAGACCATTTTTTAATAAGCCAAGATGGAAGTATTTTGGTCTTGATGTTGAGCCTGGAGATAATGTGGATATAGTGGTTTCAGATCCGTATAATTGGAAAGAGGTTGCAGATGATTTTGCTGATGTTGTAATCTCTGGACAGACTTTTGAGCATATCGAGTTCCCATGGCTTACTATAAAGGAGATATTTAGAATTCTTAAGCCTGGTGGTATATGTTGTATCATAGCTCCATCCTCTGGACCTGAGCATAAGTATCCTACTGATTGCTGGAGGTTTTATCCTGATGGTATGAAGGCTTTTGCTAAGTGGGCTGGTTTTAGGTTGGTTGAGGTATTCACAGATTGGGGACTTGGTGAATGGCAGGATACCTTTGTTGTTTTCCAAAAACCTCACTCAAAAGAACTTGCTAACTCTCCCTTTCCCGAGTTTAACAACAAAAAGGTAGCTGAAAAAGTCTATCTTGAGGCTATAAAAACTTTCCCCAATAACCCGCAGTATTATGCAAACGCCATTAATATTCTCAAAAGTAGTGGAAGAATAGATGAAGCCTTAAGATATGCAATTATTGCGGTAAGCAGTTTTCCACACAATGTATGGCTTAGACAAAAACTTACAGAACTTTACCTTGAAAAGGGATTAATTGCATTTGCTGTAGAGCATGCAGTCTTTCTATTAAGAACAAAAGCTATAAATCCTAATAGCATGAAAGTGATTAATGATGTGTTGAAAACTGCTGATGGTTTGGAGAAAAAGATTATTTTAAGTCAAATCCCTGAAGATATACAAACGCTCAGATTCTTAGCCTTTCATTCTGAAAAGACAAACTCATACTATTTAATGCATGCGTCTTATAAGAAATTAGCGGAAAAATCGCCAGAGGATATAATTTCCAGGGCTATGCTGGGGCTTTCCTATCATGCATTAGGAGATGAAGAAAATTTTAGAAAGGCCTTTAAAGAACTTCTTGAGTATCAACTTCAAGGAAATATTCTTAATAGAACCACAATAATTCAGCATTTGATAAACAGATTTGGATATAAAACTTATCTTGAGATAGGTGTGGAAAGAGGGGTAAATTTCTTTCAGATAAATGCAGAATTGAAAATTGGAGTAGATCCTGCTTTTATAATACCGGGAGGTTTCAAAAACACAGATAAAGAGAGGTTTTATGCTATGACGAGCGATGAGTTTTTTGCTAATCCTCCGAGAGAAGTCCTAGAAAAAGGTTTGGATATAGTTTTCATTGATGGTCTTCACACTTATGAACAGAGTTTAAGAGATGTTGAGAATTCTCTAAAATACCTAAATCCCAACGGAATTATTGTAATGCATGATTGCTTGCCGGATTCACCTGCTACGGCTATGCCAACACTTGAATTGGCAAGGAGTCACCCGGATTTCAAGGGTAATTGGACAGGCGAAGTCTATAAAACAATAATTCATCTAAGGGCAACAAGACCAGACCTTTTTGTGGCGGTTGTTGATACAGATTGGGGAGTTGGATTAATTAAAAAAGGAGAACCTGAAAACATGCTTTCTATGAGTATTGAAGACATAAAAAGCATGACCTTTGAGGAATTTGATAAGGATAAAGAACGACTACTAAATCTTAAGACCAAAGAGTGGTTTTATGAATTTATAAAAACAGAAAAATTTTCTGAGGTCTAATTGGAAGTTTATAGGAAAGCAGTTGGCAAGGATGTCAACTTTTAGCAATTATAGGTTGGACCGACCGATGATTAATCACCGAATCACCAATAAAAAGCTGTTATACTCTCGGAAATTATGGAAACACTGAAGGCAATAGAAGGGAAGGAATCCTCAGCAGAGTTTTCAAGTGGCATAAGTTCCCCGTAAGCCTAAAGGCAGAAGCGGTATTACTCTACTTCAAGGGACTTTCCTTGAGAGTGGTAAAAGAGTACTTACCTATCAAGGGGAGAAAAGGCTCCAGTGGCTAACATTTCCAGATCACAAACAAACCTGTTGGATAGCTGGATGCTCCTTAGATAAGGTATGCGCTCTTTCAGCTCTTTCTTCTCTTCTTCAGAAACCAAAAGATTTACAAGCCTTCCACCATAGGGTGGAATTAAGATGTCTTTGTGTAATCTTTGTAAAACCATAGTAGAATATTGTAGTAGTATATTTTAACAAGAAAGTTAATGAAAGCATACATTTTTGAAGATGGACCTAATCCAAGCTCGGATTACTATATTGTTCCACGCTTAAGACTAAAGGGCTTAAAGATAAAAAGAGTAAGCATTTACTCAAAGGAGTATCCAAAGTTAGAAGAGGGCTCAAATGTGTTTTTGGTTAGATATGCTTCAAATGGGCTCATCAAATTTCTTAAAAAAGAGCGAGCACGCATAAAAAAGCTTATCTATTTTATGGACGATGGACTTTGGGATATAAAGTCCTTGCTCTCAGTTTCTCCAATATACGCTTGGAGACTTTTTAAAAAGGCTTACCTTTATAAATCCAAAATCTTAGATCTAGGAGCGGAGGTTTGGGTATCCACTGAATACTTAAAGAATAAATACTCTCAATACAAGCCAAAACTCGTCTATCCTTACCCGATAGGTTTGGATGAACCTCATCTTTCAAAGAGTTTTCCTAAGGTGGTTTTTTACCATGGCACATCTTCTCACAAGGAAGAGTTAGAGTGGCTGGGGGAACTTTTTGCCAAACTTTCTGAAAGGCTTGTTCAAGTGCTGCTAGAAATTGTTCTTGATGATAAACACTGGAAGTTATTCAGGGGGATAAAAAATCTTGTAGCCCTTAGGCCTATGAGATGGGAGAGTTTTTACGAATTTTCTAAGCTAAAATACAGGACTGTAGGTATTGCTCCACTCTTTGACAGCGAGTTCAACAGAGGAAGGTCTTGGATAAAGTTTTACGACATAACCCGCTCCGGTGCTGTGGGCATCTTTTCCACTTACGCTTCCTATTCACACTATATACAGGATTTTAAGGCTGGATATGTACTTCCAATGGAGATAGACCTCTGGGTTGAAGCCATAGAAGAACTAATAAAAAACGAAAAAAAAGGAAGAGCTTTTTGAAAACGCAAAAGTTCTTGTAAAATACTTTAGACAGCTTTGTGAGTCTAAAGAATTGATATGAACGTGGAGTATTCTTGGGAAGGTTTAAAGAAGGGATACTATTTGCTGAGGGGGAAGATAAAATCTGATAAAGCACTGTGTGAAGGGAAGATCATACTGGGCGACAAATCTTACATCCTACCCATCGCAAGAAGTGGAACTATAAACCACATTGTAAAGATAAATGGAAACCACAGCAGTTTAAAAGTGGTTATTCCTATAACCTCAAACACCAAAGTGGAAAAGGCTCTGTCAATAAAAAGGCTTAGTTTTTTGGAGGTTCTTTATCACCTCTACAGAAGAATATTGGGAGTTTTCTTTTCAAAAGATCCCATAACAAAACAGCTGAGGGATGTTCTAAAGTTAAGCTTAAAGAGGGCTTTGCTTTCCCCAGAAAATGCCTATTACCGTATAAGTTATCTGAGGTATAGAAGAGTATGTGGCTTTAGAGATTACAACGCTTGGTTAAAACAATACAGAGAAGGAGAAAGCGATTACTGGAAAGAAAGAGAAAAGCCGAGAACTCCTAAGCTCTTGGTGATAGTTCTTAGGAATGATGGGAAACTTTTGGAAAAAACTTTAAATTCTCTACGGTCTCAGATATATCCTCCAGACAGAGTGCTTATCTCTAACAATAAAGAGCTTTCTTTTGTTCTTGAGACAGCCACTGAAGATTATGTGATGTTCTTGAGAGAGGGGGAAATTCTTAGCCCTTCTGCCATCTGTTGTTTTAAAGCCTTTGCGGAAAAGAAAAACTATCCGGATGTGATCTATGCGGATAACGATTATTGGAAGGATGATGGCACCTTTTATGAGCCTTGCTTTAAACCAGATTGGAGCCCTGATTACTTTTTTGAATACGACTACATAAAGTTTCCTGTAGTCTTCAAAAGAGAAATTTTACAGGTAAAGGAATTCTCCTCTAACTATGAGATAATTTTAGACTTATTGAAAGAATACCAAAGTTTAAGCATAGCTCACATTCCAGCCCTTCTTGGGTCAAGGCACGAGGATGGAAAAAGATATCACCAAAAACTTGAAAAACTAAGGGAGTTTTTCTCAGAAAAAGCGGAAGTCCAACCAGCAAAGGAAGCATATACATTCAGAGTTATTTACAAACGAACCACCAACCCAAAGGTTTCCATAATAATACCCACAAAGGATAAACCTGAACTCATTAAAAACTGTATAAACAGCCTTTTGGAAAAGACAAAGTATCCAAATTATGAAATAATTATTGTTGACAATGGTTCAAAGGAAAAAGAGGTTTGGGAATTTTACGAAAGCTTGAAGTCTTTTAGTAATATAACAGTATACAGTTTGGACATACCCTTTAACTTCTCAAAACTTGTAAATTTTGGAGTTTCTAAGGCAGGGGGTCAGATGATATGCCTTTTGAACAACGACACTCAAGTGATAAATGAAGATTGGCTTAGAGAAATGGTAGTCCATGCTATAAGGAAAGAAGTAGGAGTTGTGGAGGCAAAGCTTTTATATCCCGATCACACTGTTCAACATGGTGGTGTGATAATGGGGATATGGAATGGAACAGACCATGCTTTTAAAGGTGTAGAGGACGGAGATGGCTACATGTTTAGGCTTTCCACCACTCAAAACTACCTTGTGGTCACCGCCGCCTGTATGGTCTTTAGAAGAGAAATCTTTTACGAGGTTGGGGGCTTTGACGAATCCTTTGAGGTAGATTTTAACGATGTAGATTTTTGTTTGAAGGTTTTTGAAAAGGGCTACAGGCTTGTTTGGACTCCTTATGCAGTTTTGTATCACTTTGAATCAAAGAGTAAAAAGCTGAATGAGGAAAGGGGTAAGAGAGAAATAAATCTATTAAGAAAACGCTGGAAAAAATATGTTCAAAGGGACCCCTATTACAATCCAAATCTAACCCTTTACGACACGAACTTTGGGCTTAACTTCTTCCCAAAGTTTTACTGTCTTGAATAGAAATCCCAGGCGGATTGAAAGTTATCAAACTCTATAAGAACTCCCTCTGTCAGAACAAAAAATCTGTTGCAGTATTCTTTTATGAAGCTTGGTTGGTGGGATACAAACACGAAGGATTTATCCCTTCGTTTTTCAAACAGCTCCTCCCTTGATTTTTGGTGAAACCTTTGGTCTCCTACCACAACAATTTCGTCTATGAGATAACAGTCAAAGTCTATGGCCAAGGATAAAGCAAAGGCAAGCCTTGCCCTCATACCTGAAGAGTAGGTTTTTACCGGTTCATAAAAGTATTTCCCAAGGTCTGCAAAGCTTTTTACATAGTCTATTTTCTCCCTCCAATCCACTCCGTAGATCCTGCATATAAACTTGAGATTGTCAAGGCCTGTAAGACTTCCTTGAAAGCCTCCCTGAAAAGCAAGGGGCCAGCTAACTTTCATATTTTTGATTATCTTTCCAGTAGTTGGCTTTGTAGCTCCGCTAATTATTCTTATCAGGGTGCTTTTGCCGGACCCATTCCTTCCCAGTATTCCAAGCTTATCTCCATAGTTTATCGTTAGGTTTATGTTTTTAAGGGCATACTTTACACCTCCCCTTAGAGGATAAATCTTACTTACCCCCTCAAGCCTAACAAACTTTTCCATCACTCAACCTCTATCTTTCTCTCTGCAATCCTTAAAAGGTAAAACCCAATCACAGTGGCAATCATGTTAAACACAAGGCTGTAGCTCAGGTCATGATAGTAGGTCATTATAGGACCAAGTAATCCATGCCTTACAAATTCTGCGTTATGAAGGGTGGGAAGATACAGGGCGTATTTTCTGACCGATGGTGGAAGCCAAGCTGCTGCATAAAGGGAACCTGAAAGTATCCAAAATATGTAGAGTAAAGCGTTGATAAAGTGTTCTAACACTTCGGACAGAACTGAAGAAGCAGCAAAGATCAAACCCATCGCAAGCGCAAACCAAGCCATCAAGAACCAACCGATAAGTATATAAGACCAATCATAAGGAACTGATACCCATCCAAGACCGTAAAGAAAAACACCAAGCATAATAGCACCGCCACTGACAGATAAAAACTCTAATAAAAACCTGCTTGCCACAAGGTCTATTGTTTTTACAATTGAATGATAGAGAAGTCCTTGATTGGCAGATATGGCGCGAAAGCATTGGTTTATCGTGTTCCTCCACAGCAGTCCGTTTGAGTAGCCTATGAAGATGAAGGCTGTTACGGGAAAATCTGATCTTTGATGCATTCTAAAATAGAACCAAACTAGGGTAACTAAAAAGGCAAAGAAAGCTGGCTCAAAAAAGGTCCAGAGGAACCCAAGGTTGTCCCTGCCATACCTTGTGATAAGCTCTCTAAATATAAGAGCCCTTACAACCCTTACCATTACTGCAAAGCCTTTCAAACTACTCCGCATGCTCTCTTGCCGCAGATGTTATAAACCAATAGAGAGCCCAGACCACAAAAGAAAGGGCAAACACAGTGAGGATATTTTTTATTATCCTTGGCTCCATCGGTGCGTCTGGTTTTATGGGAGATTCAACCGTTTCTATAAAGACAACTTTTTAAATTTAACTATTTTTTACTTTAAAAAAACTAAAAAAAGACCTGTATACCCACTTTCAAAGAGCAAAATTGATATATTTTAATAGATTTCGTTTTAGATTAGTATCACATTCAATTTTTTTAAAATGTAATGATTTTTCCCATAATACGCTTTATTAAACTTATTTAATTTTTCTCAAGCATAAGTTTCCCCAGAAGGTTTTTTAATATGATTGTTGACCTTCCGGTTAAACAAGGTTAAAATACTCTCTAAGGAATTGAAAAATAGGGTAAACTTAAGTAGTTTTATGGTAGCACCTCTCCTTTTGAAAAATTTTGTTTAATTATTAAAGAAGGCTACCACGCTTTTATGTTTCTCAAGGTTTTACAAAACTATCAAGAAACTACAAAGGTTTTAAAAGTTTGATAAAATTTTTAAATTAAATTTTGTGAAAAAGGCAAAAATGAAAGCTCTAATTTTAGCCGGTGGTTCTGGGACAAGACTTTGGCCTCTTTCAAGAGAAACTTTTCCTAAACAATTTTTAAAGATTAACAGTGAAAAATCCCTTCTTCAGCAAACTATTGAAAGGGTTCTTAAGATTCTTTCACCCGAAGATATCATCTTGCTTACAAATGAACAATACAGGTTTCTTGTCATCTCGGAAGTTAGAGAAATTTCCCCTACCCTTTCTGAAAGGATCTTTCTTGAACCTGTAAGAAGAAACACTGCTCCTGCCATCGCCCTTGGAATGAAATATTGCTTGGAAAAACTTAACACCTCTCCAGACGAAGTTTTATTCGTCTGTCCGTCTGATCACATCATCAAGCCAATCAATAAGTTTGTGGAATATGTTAGATTAGCTGAAGATGTAGCAAAGCAGGGCTATCTTGTGGCCTTTGGGATTAAGCCCCTTTATCCAGAAACAGGCTATGGGTATTTCAAAGTAAAAAATGCAGACAAAAATGGTTATTTTATAGTAGAAAAATTTACTGAAAAGCGAGACTTTGAATCTGCAAAGAAATTTCTTAGCAAAGGAAACTTCTATTGGAACTCTGGAATGTTTGCTTTCACAATTAAAACAATGCTTGAAGAGTTAAAAATCCACGCTCCAGAAATCTACAATCTTTTCAATCAACCTTTAGAAGATATGCTTTCAAACTTCCACAAAATGCCTGATATCTCTATTGATTAAGCAATAATGGAAAAATCAAAAAGAGTAGCTGCCATTTCTATGGATATATATTGGAGCGATATCGGCTCTTGGGATAGCCTATATGATGTTTTAGATAAGGATGAAAAAGGGAATGTACTCCTTGGAAATGTGGTGGCTAAAGACACAAAAAATTCACTAATCTTAGGAAATAAAAAGCTTATAGCATCAGTAGATTTACAAGATTTAGTAATAATAGAAACTGACGATGCCATACTTATTACAAAGAGAGGTTCTACCCAAAGGGTTAAGCACATCGTTGAAGAACTAAAGGCTAAAAATCGAATTGAAGCCTTAGAGCATAGGAGAGTTTATCGTCCCTGGGGTGAGTATACAGTTCTTGAAGAAGGAGAAAGATACAAGATAAAAAGAATAGTAGTAAAGCCAGGAGCAAAGCTTAGTCTACAGATGCATTATCATCGTTCTGAGCATTGGGTTGTAGTTCAGGGGACTGCTAAGGTCACGATAGGTGATAAGGTGATGTATGTTCATGAAAATGAGTCGGTCTTTGTGCCAAAGTCTACTCCTCATCGACTTGAAAATCCTGGTAAAGTTCCACTTGAAGTCATAGAAGTCCAAAACGGAGAATATCTTGGTGAGGATGATATAGTAAGGTTAGAAGATTTGTATGGGAGAAAAGTTGATGTATAATAAAGACTGTCAGAAGGCGATCCTATGTCAAAAAAAGTAGCTTTGATAACAGGGATTACTGGTCAAGATGGTTCATACTTAGCTGAGTTTTTGCTTTCTCAAGGATATGAGGTTCACGGCATAATCAGAAGGGCTTTTACATTCAACGCTCAAAGGATTGATCATATATATGTGGATCCTCATGATTCGAACGCAAGGCTATTTTTACACTATGGGGACCTTTCGGACCCTGGCGTATTGACAGAAATCATTTGGAATATTCAAATAGACGAGATATACCATCTTGGAGCCCAATCCCATGTAAAAGTATCTTTTGATATGCCAGAATACACCGGTAATATCACAGGGCTTGGCACAACAAGGATTTTAGAGGCTATAAGAAGAAGTGGTATAAAGACAAAATTTTATCAAGCTTCATCCTCTGAAATGTTTGGTGCATCACCTCCTCCCCAAAACGAAAAAACCCCTTTTTATCCAAGAAGTCCCTATGCAGCAGCCAAAGTTTATGCCTATTGGATAACTGTAAATTACAGGGAAGCGTATAATCTTTTTTGCCTGCAATGGGATACTTTTTAATCACGAATCACCAAGAAGGGGTGAAACGTTCGTAACGAGAAAGATCACAAGGGCAATTGCAAACATCATTGCTGGCAAGCAAAAGAAACTCTACCTTGGCAATCTCAATGCAAAGAGAGACTGGGGATATGCTCCGGAGTATGTTTATATGATGTGGCTTATGCTTCAGCAAGATGAGCCGGATGACTATGTAGTTGGCACTGGAGAAAGCCATTCGGTAAGGGAATTTGTTGAACTTGCCTTTAACTATGCAGGTATAGAGATTGAATGGAGGGGCGAAGGAACAGAAGAAAAAGGTATAATAAAATCCATAGAACCACACCTTACTTCTCACCCCTCACCCGGTGATGTGATCATAGAGATAGACCCAAAATACTTTAGACCTACAGAAGTGGAGTTTTTACAAGCAGACATCACAAAAGCCCGACAAAAACTTGGATGGGAGCCTAAGGTAAGGTTTGAAGACTTAGTAAAGATAATGGTAGATTACGAGATGCTACAAAACGGACTTGAGCCTAAAGGGGAGGGTATAGAGATATCCAAAAATTGGGATTTGACTGGACAAACCATGAATTTTCTTTCTATGAAAAATTACGAGAAAGGTAGGGGAGATTTAGATGGAAAAGGACGCCAAAATATATGTGGCTGGACATAGAGGATTGGTGGGATCTGCTATTGTTAGAAAATTACAAGAAAAAGGTTATAAAAACATCTTCACAAAAACCAAAGCAGAGTTAGACCTAAGAAGACAGGAGGATGTATAAAGGTTTTTTGAGAAAGAAAAGCCAGATTACGTATTTCTTTGCGCACCAAAAGTTGGAGGAATCCTTGCAAACAAGGTAATTAAATTGACAGGAACTAAGTCAAAGATCGTTTTTAAAACCTTGCCACTTAGTCATCTAATTCGGCGATATTCTGATATAACCTTTACCAAAGAAAGGTTAAACTGGAATCCAACTGTATCCTTAGATGAGGGACTTAAAAAGATAATAAGATTATTTTAGGGAAACGGTTTAAAAGGAGAAAATAATATGAAACGTGCTTTGATAACTGGGATTACAGGACAAGACGGTTCTTATTTAGCAGAATTTTTGTTAGATAAAGGTTACGAAGTCCATAGAATTGTTCGGCCTGCTGCCATTGAAAACCCTGAACATAAATTTTGGCGAATAAGACATATTCTTGACAAGATAAAGCTTCATTTAGTGTCTTTGGAAAGTTATACAGATATTTCCAATTTAATAGAAAAAGTCAAGCCAGATGAATGTTATCATTTAGCTGCTCAAAGCTCTGTTAGCTATTCTTTTGAAGATGAGTTTTCTACTATGAATACAAATATTAACGGGACACATTTCATATTATCAGCGATTAAAAACAAAGCTCCTCAGTGCAAATTTTTCTTTGCTGCATCAAGTGAGATGTTTGGGCTTGCTAAAGAAACCCCGCAAAATGAGAATACTCCATTTAACCCCCGCTCGCCCTATGGAATATCCAAAGTTACAGGTTTTTATTTAACAAAATATTACCGTGAAATTCACAATATCTTTGCCTGCAGCGGTATACTGTTTAATCATGAATACCCAAGAAGAGGTCTTGAATTTGTAACATGAAAGATTTCTTATGCTGTTGCAAAGATAAAATTGGGTCTGTCTAATGAATTAAGACTTGGCAATTTGGAAGCTAAACGTGACTGGGGGTATGCAGGAGATTATGTAAAGGCTATGTGGCTTATACTTCAACAAGAAGAGCCTGATGACTATGTCATTGCAACAGGTGAAACCCATTCTGTTAAAGAATTTGTAGAATTAGCTTTTAGCTATGTTGGCCTAAACTGACAGGATTATGTAATTATAGACAAGGAGCTCTATCGTCTTGCTGAAATTTATGAGCTGAAAGGAGACTACAGCAAGGCAAGAAAGAACCTGGGGTGGGACCTACAGTTAAATTTGAAGATTTGGTCAAAATGGTGGCCGCGGCAGATTTGAAAAGAATCAAAGAAATATATAATATAAAGAAATAAATATATAATAAATAAAATAAAAGAACCAAAGATGTAGAGGGCAAATTTACTATATAGGCAGAGATAAACTTTAATCCTTTAGGGATAGAATGGTTCATTTGATGATAAACATTACAAGGCGAAGTTAGAGAGGCTTCAAAAGATAATAGGTAAGCAAGCTATACTAGTAGAAATTTTAAGAAATTTTACAAAATAAGCTATTGGGAACATGGTTGATGAAGAAAAAGGGGCGGTAACATTTGGCATAAAGCAGATATTCACGAGGTATGACAATCTAAAAGGAAACGAAGATATAAAGAGGGTAATGATGACTAAAAAGGAAGGGGCAGAAGCAAAAGAAAAAATAGGGAGCTTGGGTATAAAAAATATTTTGACAAACGAGGAGGCACCTTATATGAAGCCTGAGTTTGAAGAGCATTTTCAGAGGGTTGTGCAATTGGAAGGTGGGTTTTAGGCTTATACAGAATCCGACGGAAAGAAGTAGTGACTTATGCTTGTATATACAGAAAGGCGTATTTAGTTTATACTCTATCCACCAGTTTTACCCTCTGAGGCACTCTGGACAATAGTTATGGGTATGCTTGGCTTTGCATGACTCAGGACTTATGATAAAATAAAAGGAACGGATACAAAGAGGATAGGATGAGTATTAGGTGTAAAAAATTTGTCAAAGATGAGTATATTGAGATTTAGCTTAACAAGCCTTTTTACTCTAAGCAAAAAGCCTGAGAATATAAGGTATGCCCTTATAAGGTCGTCCTTTTTAAACCTACTTGCAAGGTTTGCAGGTTATCTAAAGCATTTAGCCATCGCTATCCTTCTTGGCTTTAGCTATCAAACCGATGCAGTCTTTATGGCTCTCTCTTTGCTTGGAATTTTCCTCATTTTTGCTGATGTGTTTGACTCAATAGGTGTCCCAAACTTAGTTTCCGCAAGAATAAAAGGGGAAGATAAGTTTAAGAAGCTTTCAGCCCTTCTCCTTACTTTTACTTTAATCTTAGCCTCCGGAATTTTGCTTCTTTCAATCTTACTCTATCCGGTCTTGAAGCACATCCCTGTAGGGTTTAGTAAAGAAGCCAAAGAATACTCGAGAATTTCCTATTTTCTTCTTCTACCCTACCTTTTCTTTAGCTTTATTTTCCATCATTTTGGAGCCGTGCTAAGAAGCCTACGCAGGTTTACCGAGTATTTTTTAGGAGAACTAATCTTTTCTGCTTCAAGCTCAATTTTGATAGCTTTAGGCCTTTATTTTTTTCAGGATTTTAGAGTAATTCCCGTTTCTTTTTCCATTGGACAAGGCTTTGCGACCCTTTTTCTACTTTTAAGAGGCAGAGAACATCTACACTTTAAATTTTATGTTGATGAGGATGTAAAACTCATTTTAAATCACTTTTTCTATCTTTCTGCTTTGTATGGTGTTTTTCATCTTTACATTCTTGTTGATAGAGCCTTTGGGTCTTTAACAGGAGAAAAGGGCATTTCTGCCTTAACCTATGGCTTATTGCTTGCAAGTGCACCTCGAGGTATTATTAAGCTTGAGCATATGGCAATTACTGCTCTATCAGAGGTCAAAGCATCTCTGGAAAAAATTAACCTTTACATTAAGCATTCCCTCTTGATAAGCCTTCCCTTTATGATAAGTCTTTTTCTCTTTGCTGAGTTAGCAGTTTCTTTAATCTTTGGGTATGGAATCTTTGGGTATGGAAGGTTTAGCTTAGCTGATGTAGACCTTACCTCAGAAGCTACAAAATATTATGCCTTAAGCCTTTTTTTTATGTTCATTTGGCCTATTCTATACCGTGCCTACCAAGTATTGAATTGGCTAAAGCCCGTTTTTTTCATAGCCACAGCCGGTATTTTAGCAAACGCCTTTTTTAATTACCTTTTTGTGGTAGTCTATAAGCTTGGGATAAAAGGGATTTGCCTTGGAACCTTTTTGGCTTACGCTGTGATAAACTCTCTATCTTACTACTCCCTTTATATGAGAGTAAAAAATGAGCCTGGAAGGAGTGGAGTTTCTGAAGGAAAAGAGTAAAAAAATTCTATTTCAACGCCCTTTATCTTTTCGAAAGGGGAGATTATGACCTTTGCGCCTTCAACTTGGAACAATCCTGTCAGCTACTTTTGAAGTACCTAATCGGAAAGCTCATTGGAGAGTGGCCAAAGACCCATTACTTGGAACAACTCCTTAAAACCTTAAGCGAAGTTTGTGGAAAGCCAGAAATATACCAGTACTACCTTGATAATGAGCTGTTTTTTTGATGACTTAACCGATGCATACTTTACCACCCGATATTTTCCCAAGGTTTTTACCAAAACTTTAGCCCAAAGGCTTTTGGAAAACTACAAAGAGTTTGTAAAATTTTTAGAGAGGACCCTAAATGAAAAATTTGAGTTTGATATATAAAAAGCTCTGGGAAGAAAGAAAGGAATACTTTGAAACCTACTTGGAGTGGGGAAAAAGAATAAAAGAAATTGCCAGAGAGCTACTGGGAGAAGATGCAAGAGTTATAATATTTGGCTCTGTTGTCAAAAGAACTTGGACGCCAACAAGCGATATAGATATTCTGATCATCTCTAGCAAGCTCTCGGAAAACTGGGAAGAAAACAGATGGCTAAGAACTGAGATAAAGAAAAGAATTAACCCCTCTTCTCCCTTTCAGATACACTTGGCAACACTCGAGCAGTTTAACGATTGGTGGAAAACTTTCCTAAAGGAAGATTATGTGGAAGTTTGAGACCCACTGGTGGGAGCCTTGCTTAATGTTTGAAAAGGTTTATATTACCTAAGTAATGCCTACAAGGGAGGTAAGGAAAAATGCACGGTCTTACGATAAGTTCTATTCTTACCCAAAAATCCCAGATTACAATACCTAAAAAGATAAGGGAGTTTCTTTGTCTCAAACCAGGAGAAGGGGTAGCCTTTATGATAGAGGGGGATGCAGTAAAAATCATACCTTTGAAGTCTAAACTTGAAGAAAACTTTGGAAAAATAAAATCCTTAAAAACAGAAGATTTTAAAAAAATAAGAGATTTTGTTGAAAAAGAAATTGCGGAAGATGTCATAAAAGAGCTAAAATGAGAAAGTTTTAGACACAAATATTTTTCTTCGCTACTTGACAAAAGATGATGAAGAAAAAGCTTACAGAGTTTTAGAGCCATTAAAAAGGATAGAAAAAAGTGAAGAGAAGATGATAACAAGTCCCTTAGTTATTTTTGAGTTAGTTTTTACCCTTCAAAGGTATTATAAGCTTTCAAGAGAAGAAATAAGAGAGTTGCTATTACCCTTAATTAATTTAAGAGGGCTGAAAATACCCTATAAATCAATCTTTAAAAGAGCTTTAGAAATGTATCCAAAAGTAAATATCTCATTCGCAGACCTTTTCAACTACCTTTTTATGCTGGAAGAAGGGATAATGGAGATTTATAGCTATGATGAAGATTTTGATAAGCTTGAAGGAATAAAAAGAATACTGCCTTAAGGAATATTACATGGAAGTTTGGGTTATAATATTCAAAAGAGGATAAGATGATCAACTATACCCATTGTCCCATATATATGACAGAAGTAGCAAAAGAGGACTACAAAGAAACCTACATTAGCCCTTACAACAACCAGGAATACAAACGCTACGAGTGCCCAAACTGTGATGTTCATTGGTGGGAGCCTTTGAAGATTATCCCAGAGTTTTATGAAAGTGAAGTATTTGAAGGTTATATAGCTTTTCATGAAGATGGAAGCCCTACATTAGGAACCTACCACCAAGCCTTTTTGAGAAATTTCCCAAAAATGTAAAAGGGCGTCTTCTTGATGTAGGCTGTGGAGATGGTAGATTTCTTATACATGCCAAAGAATCCGGCTTTGAAATTTGGGCCATAGATTTTGACACAAAGTCGGTAGAAGTTGCTAAAAAGAGATTGGGCGTTGATACTATCTTTGCTATGAGCTTGGAAGAGTTTTACGATTACGTAAAGAAAAACAATTTAAAGTTTGATGTTATCACCTTTTTTGAAGTGCTTGAACATCAGGACAAGCCAAGGGAGTTTTTAAGAATGGTAAAGGAGCTTTTAAAGGATAGTGGCTATATTGCGGGGAGTGTGCCGAATAGGGAGGGTATATTTGTTGTAGAATTTTTCCAGAAATTTTCAGATATAGATTTCCCACCCCATCACTTTTTAAGATTTTCCAAAAGTTCCTTGGAAAAGACTTTGCGGTTAAGCGGATTTTCTCAGGTTGAAGTCTACAAGGTAGATTATCCCTTTAAAGAGCCTATACATAGAGAAAAAGCTATTTGGAAGTTTAGATAGCTTAAAAATAAAACTAAAAGCTTGGGTTGTGGGAAGTGAAAGAAAGGCAAGGGCTTATGCGGTGGAGGAATTAAGTAAAGTTAGTTCAAAAGGTTATGCGTTGAGGATATTGAAATACATTAGAAACCTTGTTTTATTGCCTTTTGCTTTTTTCTACATTAATAAATTGAAAAGCTCGGGATTAAGTTTATATTTCCATGCCTAAAATGAGGGTGTTTAAAGGATGTTAAAATGAGGGTAGGTATAATATCTTACTTATATACGAAAAGAACAGCTCTAGATAACTATGCATATAATCTTATTGAAAATCTAATTAACATAGGAAAAACTCACAATTTGTACCTTATCACTAAGATCTATAATTCAGGATTTTCGTCAAATATCTTTAGAATATTAACGAAGATAGTTGACATTATTAGACTTCCATACATCATAAAAAGATTTGACGTAGATGTCTTACATTTTCCTTCTCATCTATGGAATCAGCTTTTACCTTTCTTTTTTAATAAAGAAGTTAAAAAATTTTAACTATTCATGATTTAACTCCTCTATTGTACCCAGAAACCCATACAAAAAAGTGGTTCTTCTTTTTAATTCAACATTGAAACTAATAAAAGATAAAATAGATATGATTATTGCAGTTTCACAGAATACAAAGAATGATTGTATTAAATATTTAGAAATTCCTGAGAATAAAATAAAAGTCATATATTTAGCTGCTGAAGAAATTTATAAACCTATAGAAGAAGCTAAAAACCAATGGTAAAGGAAGAATTGTTAAAAAAAATATGGCATAAACTTTCCATTTGTCTTATATGTTGGTACATTGGAAAAGAGGAAGAATATTCCAACTTTGATTAAAGCTTTTTATGAGTCAAAAAGAAGAAGAACAAACCATAAACTTGTAATTGTTGGAAAGAAAGGATGGAAATATGATGATATTTTTGAAACAATTGACGCTTTGAATCTTAAAAATGAAGTTATTTTTACTGGATATGTACCAAAAGAAGATTTGGTTAAATTTTATAATACAGCTGATTTGTTTGTTTATCCTTCTGTTTATGAAGGGTTCGGATTGCCTCCACTTGAAGCTATGGCATGTGGATGTCCAGTTATAACCTCTAATATATCTTCCTTACCAGAAGTAGTTGGAAATGCGGGGATTACTGTAAATCCATATGATGTTGAAGAATTGGTTGAAGCAATGTATAGGGTTTTGAATGACGAAGATTTACGGAAGGAGTTATCTAAAAAAGGCTTAGAGAGGTCAAAATTATTTAGCTGGAGAAAAACTGCTGAAGAAACTTGGAAAGTATATGAAGAAGTCTTTAACAATAAAGCGTGATGGAAGGATTTTTTCAACATATTCTTTCTTTTTATTTACTTGCTTCTTGTAGGTGAAGCTTAGTGTATAATTTGGTATTTAGGAATAAACTGAAGCAAGTGTTAAATAACAATGGAGAAATTTCTATTTTTAATCTCGTTAGTCATAGTATCTCTTTTATTGTGTAAAAACTTTTTAAGGGCATGGTAATCCTTATTTTAGCCCCCATTAACCCCCCTTAATTTCCTTGAGTTTAATCTATCATCTATCCATCTCAAAATCAAATACAACAACCTCTCAGCTGACCCTTCATCTGGAAATACCTCTACCACCTTCACCCTCCTCTTTATTTCCTTCTCTATCCTATAAAGCCTGATTGGTCGTATAAATAAACTGCTTTATCTCCTTCGGATACTTCAGGCTTTATCCCTAAGGCTAAATAAACAGGAACTCCTTCAACAGACATAGTCCCCAGGGAACCACTTACCCCTCTTATGGTAATCGTCCGCTGGGTAGAAGAAATACCCGTTGGGTCAGGACTCTCAAAACAGATTCCAGGTAAAAAATTTAAAATAGACCAAACATTGCTACTCCCCTTTTCCCCAGATAATTCAATACCCTTTTTGGTGATTCCAATTCCTGTATAAACCGTTTCTACTGTTTCTTTAGTAGGAGTAATAATTTTCTCTCCAACAACCACAACCTCAGGTAACTCTTCGAATTTCTTAAGTTCCTCTCTTATAACGGGAATTATAAAAAGTAAACCCATCAGACCTCCCAAGATCAAAGCTCTTAGGAATAAAAGGACCTTCCGCATCTTCACACCTCCATCCGAAATTTTTGGCTCTCTTCAAGAGAGATCGGACCCTTCGTGGATCTTAATTCCAACCGAAAAGAACGTGGATTGATCTTTTAGGCCTTCGTGACCTTATTCTTCTTGAAATACTTCACAAATGTTTTTAAATCCAACTAAAACCGATAACTTGCTTCTATCATAAAGATACGCCCAGGCGATTTTTCTTCTCTACTTTCAGTATATCTTTTGTCAAAAATATTTTGAACACTAAAAGAAGTTTGAAATCCTTTCTTAAATTCTTTCCAAATCTTAAGATTAGCTATTGTATAAGCTTTTAACCGTGCTGTTGTTTGTAAGATTTCATTCGTGTATACTAACTGACTACTCTTATAATTAGCTGTCAAATTAATATTTATGTAAGGGGTAAGCCAAGTAAGTCCACCATTTAACATATGCTTTGGATTTCTTGTTAACGTTTGTCCTTCAATATCAGGTTTTTGTTCAAATTTATCTATATAACCCTTACTATACGTATAATTGACAAATACTATTAACCCTTTCTGTAATGCATAGTGAAGATCAAACTCTGCTCCATAGGAGATAACCCTATCTATGTTTTCTCTTCGGTAAATAGGACGCCCGTCGAGCTGTTCTCCCGTTGGAACATAGTAAAGGAAATCCTTCCCTATGGAGTAGTAAAGAGAAGATGATACTTTGAAGTTTTCTTTCCCAATTAGGTCAAAGCCTAATTCAAAGGTGTCAATTTTTTCGGGTTTAAGATTCGGATTTGCAACCTTATACAACCCCCACATGATTCCAGATCGACAAAGGTCATCGAGGATAGAGGCTCTGAATCCTCTTCCATACGAAGCATAGGTGCTAAAATGAGGCGTCCACTTATATCTAATTGAAAGCCTTGGAGAAATGGCTTCCCATGAATTTTCCTCAACCTCACCGCTTAACTTGTCAAATGGCCTAATTGTCGAATAAAAACTACCGTCAAAAAACTTAGCATAGTCATATCTTATCCCCCCAAGAACTGAAATTTTTCCTTTTTCTAGCAAAATTTCATCTTGAATCCATATACCGTAAATTCTTAGTTTCCCTTCGTTATGTGCTCTATCGGGGGAAGTTTTATAAATGTCCCATGCGTCAACTCTTCCTTCTCTTACATCAATACCTAAAGTAACTAATTGATTCTTCCCTAAATTAAATGAAAACGTTCCATCAATCCCCATATCAGTTCTATCAGAATCCACATCAAACCTAGTATATCTCCCAGCTCTTAATCTTTCACTTACACGTTTATAATTTTCATTGCTCCAAAAGCTTTTAAATTGCCACTTTTTATCTCCTGAATTACCGGCATACCGAAGAGAATAAGCCCATGTATCAAATTCCCTATGAACACCGTCTTTAGCATATATTTTCTCACCTTCTCCTATCTTGTTATCGAAATATTCCATTTTGAACTCTATAAAGTTATCTTTTTTAAACTCATAACCCAATAAAAGATTCAACATTCCTTCCTGAGTAAAACGTTTAACGGTAAAGGGGGTTCGCTTTTCTTTGGGCAAAGATACGTAACCGTCAGTATCAAGATAATGCGAGGATAACCTAAAATAGGGAGTTGATTCGCCTTCTTTTAACCGTCCGGAAAGGAAAAGATCTAAAGCGTAAGTATTATAGCTACCGTAAGAGGTTAAGATTTTACCCTCAAATTTTTTCTCAGGTTTTTTAGTAATGATATTAATCACTCCTCCCATTGCATTATTGCCGTAAATAGAAGAAGCCGGACCTTTAAATATTTCTATCCTATCAATTTCATTCAAGTTAATCCTATTTAAGTTAACGTTACCGGTATCTGCTTTGTTGAGGGGTACTCCGTCTAATAAAACAAGCGTTCTTGCCTGTTCGTTTGAAAGACCTCTTAACGTAACTGTAGGGACAAGCGTCATAACACCATGTGTCCTAATTACATTAACTCCCGAAAGAAGATTTAAGATCTCATCCACTTTCATACCAGATACTGCATAGTTTTGGATATCTTCACTCGTTAAAATCTCAACTCTACCAGGAACATCTTCTATCGGTTTTTCGGTGCGAGTGGCTGTTACTACTACCTCTTTCAATTCCACTGCTTTTTCCTCATTCTTGAGTTCCTCTCCCACAGCTTGAATAATTAGAAGTCTACTCATCAAAAACCACAAAACTAAAAGCTTTAAAAACATAAAACCCTTTCTCATTTTATAAACCTCCTTTTGAAGTTAACAAATCTAAAAGTTTATATGGATTACCTCCTCGCAAAAGCTCTTTCAAAAGAGCCTCGTTAACTTCAACTTCCTTGAGGACCTTAACTAAGTCTTCCTTTTTAAAGTCTTTTTTCAAAAGACACCTATTAAGCCTCATCCTCCCAAAAACGGCCTCCTCACCTGCAAGCGCTTTTCTGTCTATACCACACCTTTGATAGGCTACATCCCAATTAAAAGAAGGAATCACCCCCTTCCCTTCCTTCTTACTCTCATCCCAAAGGATAAAAACACCCACCACGCCAGAATCCTGTAAAGCTCCTTTCTCCTCATCAGAAAGATCCCTCACATATAGCCTCCTTTTCCCCGGGGTCAAATCCAATAGAACTTGAATGGCATCATCTTTACACCAAGGAGGACAAGAAACATAAATGTATCTCTGACCCTCTTGAAGCGGATAATACTCTTGAATGAATTTTGCAATAAAATATCCCGATAATAACCCTGGGCATAAATGATTGTGAAATTCAGCACATTTCAAAAGATCATGGGGCGCATCATTGGCCCATGCGTCGAGTATGCTTATGATAGTAAATGCATCTTTTCTTGTTTTGACCAACTCTTTGAGCGATTCGTTATCATTGAAATTGAATAGCTGTTTCTTAAAATTTTTGCCATCATAACTTAAGATTAATCCTTCTCCTTTATCTTTTATAAAAAATACCACATTAAGAGGAACTTTTTCTTCTGAATGATAAAACAATAAGTTTTTCTTTCCATATGAAGTTCCGGTTTCCTTTTCAATAATTGACATTAACTCCCACGAATCAACCTCTCCAATTCTAACGTAAGCCGCATTTGTAAGAACAAAAAGTCTTGGATCACCTCTTTTGATTTTAAGTTCTTTCAAGCAATTTGATAATTCATTAGAAAGCTGTTGGGCTTTAACGGAAAAACAGAGAAGGAAAATTAGAAGTAAAATCACCCATAAACCTATAGACTTTGATTTTTTCATATAGCACCTCCTTCACATTTTTATTCCTCAAAACAAAAAGCCATGAAAGCCTAAAGCCTTCATGGCTTCTTTCCTCACTTTTTATATATTTTTCTTACCTTACCAAAAGGGCTTCTTGCCCTTCTTTTAGGTTGAGTATAAGGAATCTTTCAACACAAGTCAAGGGGCTTTATCTTCTACAATTATCAAGTATCCTGAGGAGCTTTCTTCGATTATGATTTTTCTTTTTATAAAGTTTTGGATGACCCATAGGTTTGTCTCCAGGTGTCCGGTTTTCTTTGAGACGGAAACGATTGAGGGGCCTTTGGCAAGGGCTAAGTAAGGAAGGATCTGGTCGGCAGCGTGTTGATCAAGGGCTGCTTCTCCATTAAGTTCTTCAAGAAGTTTGGAAGCCGCTTCTTTTCCCACTTCTTCAGCCCTTTTTCCTTTTTCTCCAAGTGCATTTGACCCAAGGATCGAATTGGAACAGACGGCAAAAAGGTCAATCCCCGAACCCGTTGAGGGGGTATCTTCGTATTTTATCTTTATGTGTGCCTCCATGCCCTTGGTCCTTAAAACTGAAAGAAGTGCTTCTCTTTGCCTTTCGGCGACCCTTTTTGATCGAAGATCCCTTGAGGCATGAGACAAACCTTTGATTGTCAAAATCTCCCCCCTTTTTTGAAGGTCAATTCCATTAAGTTCTGAAGGATGAACCTCAAAAAGGACCTCTCCCCCTCCTCGGGGATAATACCCTCTTTTTAAAAGCTCTATCTCCCCTTGATAGCCCATTTTTCTCAAAAGGGGTAGAAGCACCTCTTTGAGGTATAAAATGGAAGGTGCCCATTTCACATCGGTTCCTCCTCGGATTTTTAACCTAAGCCGAGAAGGAACGCCTATGGAGACGATCATTATGCTCTGTAACACTAGACCTATGGAACCGGCTGTTCCCACGTCAATCTCGAAACTCCCTCCTCTTAACTTACCTGGAAAAAGCACTAGGCTTTCTGAGCCCTCCCCAACTCCCTCTGCCTCTCCTTGGGTCAACTTCAAAAGAGCTTTAATACCGGCCACATGTTGGGGTCTTAATCCGGGATTTGGCCTGTTTTTCCTTATGTTTTCGATTTCACAGGGAATACCTAAAAGAACCGAAAGGGCTGTTGCTGTACGTAAAATCTGACCTCCTCCCTCTCCATAAGACCCATCAAT
>Ga0185307_1000613_pt1 | contig 22146 bp, 24 predicted proteins | sample LHCtaG_FD_128010 | JGI IMG/M metagenome (GOLD analysis project Ga0185307, IMG submission 128010) | Hot spring microbial communities from Little Hot Creek, USA to study Microbial Dark Matter (Phase II) - LHC4sed_matched (SPADES... | ecosystem: Environmental > Aquatic > Thermal springs > Hot... | reverse complement strand
TTCACTAAATTTAAGCAGCCTGACGAGACGAGGGCAAAAATATATGAGGGGATTTATCGTGGAATTTACCGCAACCTATATTATTTGCTGAGACATTACTGGGCTCCGAAAAACACCTCTTAAAAATCCCATATACTTTAGGCTACAGGCGCGCTGACAAAACTTCCATCCCCAAGGAGAAAAAGGCAAAAATAATTAAATACTTGTCTCCGAGATTTTATGCTTGGAGAATAAGCTTGGATAGATCTTACATAAAAGTTATTTCCCAGGCTTCTCTAAGAAGCCCGATTTTAGTAGCTGGTTTCCCCGGAGCCGGGAATGTTGGTGTAGCCTCAGCAAAACTTTTAGCGGAGTTTTTAGACGCTAAGCTCCTTGCCGAGCTCTACTCGCCAACTCTTCTGGATTATACAACTGTTGATCCAGACGGAATATGTAGTCTACTCAAATATGATTTCTTTGTATCCGCTGAAAGAGATCTGTTAATACTTATTGGTGATTCACAGCCGCCGCTCGAAGATATACTAGCATATTACGAGCTATGTGGCGACATTCTAGACTTCATATGTAAATTTAACTGTAACCTCATAGTTACGGTGGATGGTTTTCCATTAGCTTATCCGCAGAGCCCGCAGAGAGCAATCTATGTTGCTGGAACATCGGGGGATGTCGCTTCAGAGTGCACCTTCATGGGGGCAGAAATTTATCCCGGCAGGAGAATAATTGGTTTATCGGGTCTGCTTCTGGGGCTAGCTAAGCTCCGCGGGATCAAAGGGTTATGCATCCTCAGCCCAGTAATGGATTTAGTTTCGGATGAAGAGGCATCTTCTAACGCGTATAGATTTTTAAGGAGGATGTTGAAGCTTGGTCTCGAAAAGACTATTGATTGAGTTTCATCCTCTTAATGGCTTCGAGCCTTTCCCTCACCAACTTATTTGCTAGATTTGGATCAGCCTTACCCTTTGTCAGCTTCATGAGTTGCCCTATAAGGTAATGCACCGCCTTCTCGTCAACCAACGCATCCCTAACAGCCTTGTGGTTTTCAGCAAAAACCCTCTCGACAAGCCCGCACAAAACCGTTTCATCATCTATTTTTACAAGCCCCTCCTCCTCAACTATCATCCTAGGGTTTTTTCCAGACACTATCATTATTGGAAGAATCTTCTTCGCTATCTTCCCACTTATAACTCCCTCGTCAATCAAACGTATCATCTCAACGAATATCCTGGGAGTTATCTTGGACTCCCACAATTCGAGGTTGTTTTCATATAGATATCGGAGTAAATCGCTCATTATCCAGTTACTTATCTCTTTAGGCTTGTTGTATAATTTCGCACATTCCTCAAAGAAGTCTGCGAGATGTTTTGAGCTAACCAAGACTTCAGCGTCATATTTCGGTAGGCCATACATGCTCATGAAGCGCATAACTCTGTCATCTGGAAGCTCCGGCATCTCCGACCTAATCTCTTCAATCAACTCCTTACTTATCACTACTGGAACAAGATCTGGCTCCGGGAAGTATCGATAGTCTTGCTCCTCCTCCTTAGCCCTCAAGGATATGGTTATTCTGCGTAGTTCATCCCAATGCCTAGTTTCACGTTTAACTGCAATACCTTTCTCAATTAAACCTCTCTGCCTAATGATTTCAAAACTTAATGCTCTTTCAACCTCTTTAAATGAAGTTATATTCTTTACTTCCACTCTGGTTCCGCCTGCCAAGGATATATTCGCGTCGCAGCGCATTGCTCCTTCAAGGCTGCCATCAAATATTCCAAGATGCTCAAGAATATTCTTGAGCTTCTGTAGGAAGAGCCTGGCCTCTCTTGGAGACGTTATATCTGGCTCAGTTACTACTTCGAGCAGGGCTATTCCAGAACGGTTATAATCGACTAAGGTGTAGGGTGATTGATCAATTGAGCCAATATATACGAGTCTACCGGGGTCTTCTTCGAGATGAACTCTACTTATGCGGATCTTTCCAATATGCTCTTGCTCCTCAATATAGATGTAGCCGTCGACGGCTAAGGGTACTCCGCCAGCCTTATCGTACTGCGTTATCTGAAAGTTTTTGGGCAGATCAGGATAGAAATAGTTTTTTCTGAAGAAAAACATCTTCTCGGAGATTTTACAGTTTAGTGCTAGCGCCGCCATGACAGCATATCTAACAGCTTTCTCATTTAGGACTGGAAGAGCCCCTGGAAGCCCCAAACAGACTGGGCAGACTAATGTGTTAGGTTCTTTACCCCTATAATCAGAGGGGCAACTACAGAAGAGCTTGCTTTTTAAGCTAGTTAACTGCACATGGACTTCAAGTCCTATCTTAACACCCTCTCCTAAACCCGTCATTACCCGTCAGCTTCACAGCAATCTAAAAATATTCAAATTGTAAATATCTTATAAAACCATTTCCCCATCAAAGGTGAAGGAGAAGTGAGCATTAAAGTTAATGTCGAATTTCTAGCCAAAGACGCCATTAAAGCTGTTAAAAGGGGCGACATCATCATTGTAGTAGATATATTGAGATGTTCTTCGACAATTATTACAGCCTTGGCTAATGGGGCTAAGGCAGTAATACCTGTGAAAACCCTAAGCGAGGCTAGACGGATAAGATCTAAGAACCCGGGCTATCTCTTGGCTGGGGAGAGAGATGGCTTAAAGCCCCGCGGCTTTGAACTTGGAAACTCCCCGCTGGAATATATACCTGAAAGAGTTTTTGGGAGAACAATAGTTTTGACAACAACGAGCGGGACAAGAGCCTTAACTTATTCAGCGGGTGCTAGGTGGGTTCTTGTAGGCGCATTCTTAAACGCGAGAAGTGTGGCTGAGAAATCTGTTGCGTTGGCTGGAGAGGAGGGGGTGAACATATCTTTAGTGCAATCCGGCACAAATGGAATGTTTTCTCTAGAGGATTTTATAGGCAGCGGCGCGATAATTGACAGAATGCCTAAGGAGGAACTTGATTTAACTGATTCGGCACATGCAGCCCTCCTAGCGTTCAAGCAATCTGAAAAAGACTTATATAACAATTTACTTAAAAGCAGTCATTCCAAGAGGTTAATGAAGATTGGTTTTGATAAAGATATAAAGTTTTCATCTCAGCTGGATGTCTCCTCAATAACGCCGATATATAAAGATGGCGCGATTATAGTAGATAAAATAGAAGCGGTTAAGCGATAAGCGCCAGCTGAATTTATATCTTTGATATGTAAGCTTCTGTTCTCCCCTCTTTGTTCATCACTACTTTGAGTTTGCATTCAGTCGTCAGAACCTTAATTTCATCACCTTCCTGCTTAACTTGAACATCTCCAGATATCACTGGCATTGAACTAACTCTTATCGTTGTGACGTTTGGGCTTTTCCACGATATTTCATAGTCGCCGCCGAGTTTCTTTATTATCGTGAAGCCCCCGAATATCTCATACTCGTATGTCGACTCCGACTCTTCCAGCTTCTGTTCCTTCTTTTTGCCGAATAACCTCATTTCCCAATCACCTTGAAGAATTATTTTAACAGGTATGGAGAACTTAAATCTATCGCTTTTAGGCAATGTATGAATGCTCTATCTTCTCGAAATTCCTTATTATCTCCACATCGCCGCTATCAAGATACTTCTCATCTCTATATCCCAGTATAGTTGGCGCAGGCGGCTCTAAACTCATTTTAACTGTTGGATGATCTTCCCCAAAAGTTTCTCTACATATTTTGTGAGCTAGCCATCGAACCTTGTTTTCATCTAAGAAACCTAGCGAGTGCAGATATTCATGTAAGAGAAGAGAGAAGATGAAGGAGTTATAATCATTTCTCGATATTAAGACCTTGCTCATCACGTCTATAAGCAGCTTGTTCAGAACTATGCTGTTAGAACCAGTTTGATAGTAAGCGCCTACCTTAAGCGGCAGACTTTTAAGATATAGGAGCAAACCTGCTCTATGTAAACCGAGAACTTTCTTCACGGATTTCTTTACTAAATCAAATATTTCACCATAACTCTCGCATCTTTCAAGTTCTTCAATAAAGCAAGATTCCAACGTTATCCCGTAATTCCTTTACAATTTTATTATATAAATTTTCACTCTAAATCATTATTAAAGAGCCATTATTGCTCAACAATTTGAGTCTTGCTTATCTCCATTGAACCCTCATTTGGCGATATTAGTTTAAGCCTAACTTTAAAGCATATTGGCTCTGGCTTAACCAGATACTATGCATCCGCCCCAAATCCAGATTACACGTAATCTAGGGACTGAATTATCAAATTGAATTTCACCATCCGAAAATCACCATATGATATTTAGAGTTTTTAGGATTTGTAGGAGGAGGTTTCAACGAGAAGCGAGAAGACAACTGCTACCGCATCCTCCATATAGGAGAAAACTGCCCCAGCAATAAACTCAAAATACATCGCTTCCGGAGACAATCCAAGGACTACATATAGCTCCGCTGGAATCAAGAGGAAAACTCTAACCAAGGAATCAACCGCTCTCGTTGAGAAAGAAATGGATGCTGGAAAAATCAATGCTTGTTTGGTGCTGGCCTTAGAAAACTGCTTACTTAACTTTGCAGATGAACGCTACAAAAAAATTGAACTTTGTGGCTTAATTCTTTTGGTCTGGGTTCCCATTCTAGTTTTTAGCTGCCTGCCTTCGATTTAGTTTTCCAGGTTTATTGGCATGTTGTATATGTATGCTTTAGCTGCTAATTCTTTAGATATGGCCTCCATGTTTTTGGCCATACAGTGTTCTCCGTGTAGGCGTTTGAATGCCGAGAATGCTGTCTCCAGCGCCTACTATAACCCATTCTTTTACTCCACTCCTCCTCACCAAGGGTTTTAAGAATCATGACTGAATTACGCCTCTCCGGAGGCCCTCGATCCGTCTTGGCGTTTCTCCTAAGCTTAATGATAGGCTTTATTCCAGCTCTCTTCAGCAGCCTATAGGACTTTAATGAATCGTATGCTCCATCCATACTGACCCATCATAACCTCTTAGGGATTCATATGGGTTTAAATCAAGCCTAAGCCTCCTAACCCAGAGTAGTCTATTGGCGGAAGCCTTGGAACAAGCCTATGGAGAACCCTGGTGAAGTCCTCAAGCCGCCTATAGGGCGTGGAGAAATGGGGGGCGTACAACAGCCAAGAAATACCCATCCGCGATCTTGAATGGACGCCCAACCTTACCACCATTCAAGAGGCTAAGCTCATAATCCTCAACAAAGTCTAGGATGAGTAGAAGCTCGCCGCGCCTAATAAGCCTCTCATCAACAAGTCCCCAATCCATAGGAGAAAAGAGAGCTAAACAGAGAAATTAATTGATACTGTCAAGTTATGGGTGTTGCTGGTGGTCTTTTTAGTGTTTGGTCTTATGAAGTTGTAGCATAGGGTGAAGAGCCTTATGAAGAGTTTGATTTTGAAGATTGGCTTTTCCCAGCTGGGAAGTTGTTGAAGAACCGCCTTGTTCTGGCCTTCATTGTTCTGAACCAGCGTTCAACAAGGTTTCTCTCGCCGAAGGTTTTATGCTCTCATTCAAGTCCAAGCGCATGGAATGCTTTAGAGCGATCCACTCTCAAAGAGGAATACTGGCTTGTTTATGCATGTTGAAAGCACTTTTCTTAGGAAGGCTTCCGCATGATGGCTCTGCCATGGAACTCGTACCTAAAAATATAACTTGACAATATCAAATCGTAGAGCTAAATGTTTTTTAGCATGTTCATTTCTTTTTAACTCATAGTTATGAGACTTGATAGAGGGGTTTTAGTCGTCGGGTTCAGGGAGGTTGACTCTGGAAAGACAACAGTAGCTTTAGCGCTAATTCGCTACCTGCGCGAAAATGGTATCGATGCCTGTGGATTTAAGCCTAAGGCTGGGAACAGCATTTGGTATGACTTTGACATCGTCTATGAGGCTCTCATGCAGGGGCGGCTCTACGGGAAAGATGCGGCTCTTTTGAAGAGAGAATCTCAAACAGAGTTGCCGGAAGAGGTTATAAGTCCTGTTCATAGACTTTGGTGTGTTCTTCCAGCAGACTACGAAGCAATCACCTTGGAGGTTCCACATTTTATAGCTGATAGAGTAACGATCTGCAAAAACAATTACGAGCATTACGTAATCGTTAATAAAGCGTTGCCCTTTAAACATGATGCAGAGAACTTAATAAATAAACTCTGCCAGAAAGCTACCGCCGTCATATATGTGACTGGACCAAATGATCTCAACGAGGTTTCTGGTTTCTACGACGAAGCTACTGATAAAGCATATGAAGTCATTTCCCGCAGACATGACCTTATAATTTATGAGAGCTATTCGGATAATGCTCTACCATGGTCCGGGATTAACGGGAGGATTGATTTAATATTGGGAGTTGAGCCCGGCAGAATACATGTTTATGATCCAGACAGATATTTTTTAGCCCTACAACTTCTAGAGGGCTTCAGAAGGGAGATTACAGTAAATAGAATACGCGGATTAATAAAGCCTCTAAAAACCATTAAAGTTCCACCATATCGATCAGGTGAGGTTATAGATAAAATGAAGGAGAAGATGCAAGAAATCTTACACGACTTCAATTCATGCTAAGAACGTAGTAACTTTAAGTCTCACTTAACAAGTAGAAAAATGACCCTCTAATTATATTCATTCTTCATTCGCTATATAGATCATATACAGCAGGAATTCGTAAAGGGGCTCATTGCAAAACTCTCAGATAGATGAGTATACATGTATAAATGCTAGGAGTGTTGAGACTAGTCTCTCATATCTTATGGTTATTCTTTTGGGGGATTTCAGCCATGTGAAGAATCTTTCAGCGTCGCTCCTCACATGTTTATAGACTTCCTTATCGAATCTGAATGGTCTTCCACGCCTAGGCTTGCGCCTATTCCTAGGGTTTAAGGATATGTTCGCCTTTATACCCCCTCGGATATGCTCCTATCCTATTTAAATTGTATGCGGAGTCTCGTAAAGTTCCCTAGCCTGCATATCAGGGCTTACCAATACCACGCTTAACCTTTATCCCATCAAAAACTTCAATAAACCTTATGCTGTCATGCTCATTGACATAGCTTGCAGGGTAATGAGTTCTGCGGGATGGGGGAACTGTGGTTTCCTAAACCGGCAGATGTGATGCTAGGCGTAGAGCTTACCTCGAACGCTGGAAGCTTTCGCCCTTTAGGGCGGGGTAGCTCACAGATCCGCAAATTAGGCGGGTGATCATCTCAGTAACTACCCCCACTTTCATCCCACTAATTCCATAGTGTTCAAGAATATTATCTCACGCTAAATTTGGGCTCCATAAATTTAAGGAGAAAAAGGGAATGCATCCTAGAAGGTGGTGCTCCGGGCGGGATTTGAACCCGCGTCTGCGGCTCGAGAGGCCGCCATACTTGACCGGACTATACTACCGGAGCGCGATTTAACCACAGTATATTTACCATGAGTATTTATTTTTTCTTTTTGGTGGAAAAATTTTGCTCTATATAGTATAGGAAAAATTGGTGCTTAGAAACTGCTTTTCCTTCGAGCTCGAAGGAAAAGCTGGAAGCCCCAAACTTAGGTCGTGGGGAGAATGCAACAGGATTTCTTCGCATATAGTGGTGGTCTAAGCAAATTCATGTAGAAATCCATTTACAATAGTTTTAACGACTTTAACGCGGTATTTTCCGGGAACCCCATCTATTTTTAGGACGACTATATCCGCTATGGAATTCTTCTTTATTACTCCCACATTAGTTAGGCCCTCTAAGCGTGCTTGATTATAGGATGTTATAACAGATGATAACTTTATGGCTTCGCTGAAATCTCTTGCTTTAACATCTATCATGAAGCCTTCATGGTCAACGCTGAACATGTTTAGTAGATTTTCGAAGGCTTTATCCATGGTTAAGAGACTTCCGAAGAGCGTGTTGGGTGGAGGCTCCCTCCATTTGCCGCTCTCATCCATGAAACGCTTAACAAATAAAGCGTCTCCGTCTCTGTAGCCCACCACGGAGAAGGCTTGAAACTCTTCTTTAGGCGTCTCCTCATCTATGGCGAAGGCGGCGTCTGTCACCGCTATGATCTCGTGCTCCCGCCCTTTTTGGATCCTTCTTTCGATTATGTCCGAAATATATCTCATGTCAACGTGGTATCCATCCACTATTATTTCTATTGATAATGGCAGGGTTAATGCAGCCTCATAGGTTCCGCCCCCATCAAATGGTTTAAAGGATTGCCCCATAGCCCCATTAGTTATGTGAACGATATATTTGAGTCCATTTCTCCAAGCGTTCTCCACCTGTCTAGCTGAAGCCTTTGAGTGCCCACATCCCACAATAAAACCTTTTGAAGCAGCGTATCCTATTAAATCTGGGCCGAAATCAGCCACTATGTTAACCATTTTAGCTACGCCTGTCTTCGCAAGCGAGTCTAAAAGGTCTTTTGATTCAGGCATCCATGGCTCCACTATATACTCTCTCGGCTGGGCTCCAGCGCACTCTCTTCTTATAAACGTGCCCTCAATGTGTAGCCCCTCTATCCTCGCTCCATCGAAACCATTCGACTTAGAACTAATATACTGCTTAACTGCTTCAGCATACTTTAACAATTTATTTGGCGGCATAGCTATTGTGGCAAGCTTAGCGGATGTAACCCCGTGCCTAACCAGCGAAACCGCGATCTTCTTAACTCTCTCAGCATCTGGCTTGCTTAATAAGCCTGGCAAGTCATGTATATGCTGGTCTCTGAATCCTGGGAGCACAAAAAGTCCTGAGCAATCTATTTTTTCACCAAATTTTAGCCCTTTTCCGACGTCAACTATTTTATCTCCTTCAACTGCCACATCGAGGTCTCTTATTCCATCTTGAGTTAAAACTTTACCGTTACAGAGCGTTATGGACGACATATTAATCTAGAAGACCGTATTTTCTTAAAAGTTTTTCCAGGAAGTTTTTTGATTCAACGATTTCTAAGTCTATATTTCCGGTGTAGCCGGCTCCTCCAATATCAACTGCAATATAATCCCTATAGTTATGCTTGTTGAGAGCCTTAATTAAGGCATCCCAGTCAACTGTGCCCCTTCCAGGTGGAAGATGATAGTTGTCTCTGCCATCATTGTCTGATGCGTGCACATAGAAAATTTTCGAGCCGAGCTTTTCAACAGATAATGGAAGTATCTCCTTTTGGGCGTGTAGATGTCCAACGTCAAGTACAGCGCCGAAGTTATCCGAGGAGACAGCGTCAAGCAATCTAAGCATAGCGTCAGTATTTGATATATTCTCCCCTACTCTCGGCTCCAAGCATAGCTTAAGCCCCTCATTCTCAGAGATATCGCTACAGATTTTGAATGTTTCAACGAAATTATCCCAGAAAACTTTCCAATTAAAGTCCGGGTCTATTTCAACCTTGAATTGACGCCCGAAGCTTATTGCCTCTTTGTAGGGTAAGTCACCCACAAACTTTAGCGGAGGCGTGAAAGAATCTAATTGTATCATATCACAGTCCAGAGATTTACAAATTTTACAGCTTTCTCTGAAATTCTCTATAGCCTTAGTCCTTAACTCTTTATTTAGGCTGATTATGTTGGGGAAGATTGCGCACAGATTTATTATTTCAACACCCAAGCCCCTACAGAGCTCTTTAATCTCACCACAACGCTCTTTGAACTCTAAAAGCTGCTTTTCGCCCACGATCTCTATCTCAATGAATTTAAATCCTAGATTTGCCATCTCCTTTATAGCCTTCATACAGTTTTCAAAGGACGGTGGATAACCATATTTGGTTATAGCATAAAGCCATGCACAGCTAACCTTCATAGGAGGACACCATCAAATAGCTTTGAAGACCAGTATATATGTTTTTGTACTTCTGCTTCTCCTTCGGATGCAAAGTTAGTATGGAACCTCAAATATAGTTGCGGCAATATATCGAACGCCTCCCTCGCAGCTTACAAAGTCTTCGGCGTCGTTGAAATAATATACTGTTATAATTTTTCCATTTGGAAGAAGCGCTGCTCTAGGGTATCCTAAATCAGGGCTTCCTCCATCGTCACGCAAAACAATTTCGTTACCCCACGTTTCTCCTCCATCATCGCTAATTTTTGCGCGTATCCCGTAGGGTGGAGCCCTACGTCCATACACGCATAGAAGTCGCCCATCCTTTAACACAACCAATGATGCTGGAGCCCCCCACTCATTGACTCTTGAAAGAAAAACCCATGTGAGTCCCCCATCTTCTGAAGCATAAATTTCTGTCCACTGGAAACGCCAATCCGGCCACAGAGCCCTTAAAGCAACTACAATTCTCCCATCTGACAATATTGCGGGACACGGGCAGATTTTTGGAGGATACGTTGGTTCCGGATTTATATAAGAGAGAAAGTTCCAGGATACGCCATCTTCGCTTGCGAGAATCATGGGTCTCCCCTCATCTTTAATCTTATCATCTGAGGGCTCATCCCGGCGCCTCCCCTGAACAAACCAGAGCAATAATCCGTCTTGACGCAATATATATGATGGCCTAGCCTGAATCGTCTCAAAAACCGAGTCATATAGTAGATGGGGACCCTCCCAAGTACATCCCTTATCACGTGTCAAGAAGTATGCTGTCGGGCCACGTTCATTTCCCAAAGGTGTTTCCACAGCCAATGCCACGTTTGGATCTGAGAAGTCGACTGGTTTAGGCTTAGGAAACGGACTAACATCTGGTGGATAAAATAGAATTTTTGTGCGTAGCTCAGCCTTACTTTTCACAAGTATTTGAAGGCTCTCAATGGGCCATGTCCTTCCCCCATCCTTTGACCGCATTAGAACTAATTGGCCATCGCCCAACTGTATTCGACTGTGACTAACATCCCTAGGCGACGTGTATGAGCATTTATTGCGATTAAAACCAACAAGTAGCTCTTTACCTCCAAAATGCCAAAAGCCACCGTTGAAAGGCCATCCCGCATACTCATCATTTCTTCGATAGACTACGATGTGCTCAACATCATCGGGACGTATAGCTCCTCTACCCCCATAGCAAGTCATGTTTAATAAATCACCTCACATCAAGATCCTTTTTCATCTTTATTAAGATTTATTTTTCTAAGATGCGACTCCCCCTTAACTTAAGTTTGGACTCTGAATATCTGATTGGACGTGGCAACTTGAGTTTGGTTGTCGACTATAGTTAAACGTCATACCTTGCCTCAAGCGTATTTCCAAAATGAGAAGAGTTTTCCTGGATACAAGGTGAGAAGTAAGCGGAGAATGCTGTGGATAGTTCTCAGAAAGGGATCAGTACAGGATAGAGGGTGATAAGATATTTCTTTCAAGAAAACTAGGCTGAGTAGGAGCTCACTATGCCTAATAAGTCTCTCATCAACACACTTACAATCCATGAAGGAAAAAGCGCTAAACAGAGAAATTAACTAAGCTACAAAGCATTTTTAAAAAATAGGGAGAGAAATGGGAATTATTACGCTCTCAGAACTGTTTGGAAAAGCTTCTTCACTGCGGATATTCTTGACTTCTGCGCTACAACGTCCTTCGTTGTGAAGCTTAACGCTTTCTCTGGGCACCACTCCACGCACTTTGGATTTCCATCACATGTATCGCATACAAAGACAACTTTCCTATCTGGATGAAGCATTATAGCTCCATAATCGCATGCCTCAATGCACCACCCACAGCCATTACATTTATCCTCGTCAACCAGTATTATGCCAGTCTCCTCAGACTGCTTTAATGCATCCCTTGGACATGCCGCAACACAGGGGGCGTCCTCACATAGTCTGCATGCAAGAGACATATTTATAGTTGTATCGAGCCGAACAACCCTTATACGCGACTTCAACGGGTTAAAAACCTTCTCCTTCTCAAATGAACATATATACTCGCAGACACTGCAGCCAACACACTTCTCTGGATCGGCTGAAACAAACTTTCTTACATGTATATGTGACATAAACTCTCCTCACCTGAGCTGTAATCTAGTTGCGCTGCTATTAAACTTTAATTTTACCCTCAACTATATGGGCTATATCTTCTAAACCTAACTCCTTAATCTTCTCAAGTGTTGGAACACCATCCCTTGTCCAGCCTCTGTGCGCATAGTAGTCATCAAGCATGAAGTCTAACTCCTCCTGAGTTATATAGCTGCCCTTAGACGCGGTTTCATCTGGAATTGGTGTAGTCATAACTTTAACTGGCAGATGGTCGTCTTTTCTAGTGAAGCCCTCTCTAACATTATATAGTCTCGCCAAGTTGCTTATTCTCTCACCAGCCTTCTTCAATTCCTCAGCAGTTACGTCCAGACCGGTTACAAGCGTATAGTATTTAGCTAGATCCTCAAATCCCTTATAATACACTCCCCTAGAGAACTTGCATACGATTAAGGAGTCTATTACTGCATACAAGTCCTCTATCTCAATCACGAGTTTAGATCTACCCTTCTCAAACTTAAACCTATCAACTTTACCAGCTATGTCTAGGGCATAGGCCCCATGCCTATTATGATCAGCTCCACGGAACGAAACAGCATAGCCCACAGCAGCCGTCTTTAACCCTCTAATATCATAGCCAGTCATCTCTAGACCCTTAATGTGATTAGCAAATTTCTCAGATCCCTTGCCAATTGTCTCAGCAGCCCTTTTAACTCCCTCAGCTAGGATATTACCCAGCCCCTCACGTCTACCCATCATCTCAACGAGTTGAATCATAGCCTCAGCGTTACCGAATCTTAAGTCGAGACCACCAGTATCCTCTTTAGTTAATATCCCATGCTCATAGCAATCCATAGCGAAGCCAACAATGTTTCCAGCAGATATCGCGTCAATGCCATAGTAATTACATAAATCTATAGCCTTAATTATAGCATCCATCCTATCGACGCCGCAGTGGGGGCCGAAGGCCCAAAGCGGCTCGTACTCAACCCTAGCCATAGTCCCTTTATACGGACCCTCTGGAACAACAGCTACATGCTCACACCTCATTGCGCAGGATGAGCAGCCAACGATTTTCGTGACAAAGCGCATATTCAAGTATTCGCCGCTAACTTTCTCGGCGCCTTCAAAGACGGCGTTTGTAAAGTTCCTCGTAGGTAGGCAGCCAAGCGAGTTATGTACTAAGACGTTCTGTGGAGTTCCGAGAGTCCTATACTTGACTGTCGCAGGCCCCTTCATTCTCTCATGCAATATCTTAACAAACTCGAGAAACTCCTCCGGCTTAGCTACTTGAACATCTTTTGTCCCCCTAACAGCTATGGCTTTAAGATTTTTTGAACCCATAACTGCGCCTAGACCACAGCGCCCAGCAGCTCTAGTCTTATCATTAATTATACATGCAATGCGGGAAAGCTTCTCACCAGCCGGGCCTATAGCCGCCACTCGTATATAATAGTCGCCTAGCTCCTCTCTAATTACATCTTCTGTTTCTTGCGGCGATTTACCCCAGAGATGTTTAGCATCCATTACTTGAACGCTATCGTCATCTATCCAAATATAGACTGGTTTCTCGGCTTTACCCTCAAATATAACAGCGTCATAACCAGCCCTCTTAAGCTCGGCGCCGAAGAAGCCATGAGACTTAGCCTCTCCAACGCCATTAGTTAGCGGAGACTTGGCGACGAAAGCATGACCATTACCACCAGTTGGAGCAACAGTCCCGCTGAATGGCCCTGTTGTGAGAATTAATGGATTCTCAGGGCTTAATGGTTCTATACCAGGTACACTGTTATCAATCAGTAAACGTATACCTAAGCCTATACCGCCAATATATTTCTTCGCTGTCTCCTCTTTCAGCGGCTCAGTAGCAGCTCGCCCAGTTGATAAGTTCACTCTTAGAATTCTACCAGCATATCCAAACAATACTTCCACCCCGCAATATAAACTTTGTATTATAGAAGATAAAAAAGTCTCCCATATTTATAGTTTAAATATTCTGGAGGGGACGTGGCAACTTAACATATAAAGCCTTTATATACTAAGTTGCCAAGTCTTCTGGAGGAAGATAAGAGCTTATTTGTCTTCGGTCCCTTTTTAGCCCCTTAGCTTATCTCATTCCCTCTCATAATACCTGCTTCTGTCTTCACGTCTGGTTTAGCATGTTTTTTAAGCCATCTCGCAACCTCTGCTAAAACTGGGTGGCCGGAGACATCTAAGACAGGTATCTCTAGTCCACCAACCTTAATTGAAGGGGAATACTTCGGCATCAGTGCGAAGTGAACAGAGCTCCAGAATACTCTACCCTTGAGATAGTCCTCCATTAATTCATCGGTTTCAGGTGCCAGTGGGAAATAGATGAAAATCAGTCCCTCAGCCCACTGCGCCATAACCGGCAAGCCTGAATGTATTAGCCTCGCAAACATCTGATCTAATGCATTCCTAGAGAACTGAAAGTATTCCAGTATGACGACTTCCTTAACTGGCTTATATATAACTTTAACTTTACTTCTCCCTCTCCTCTTCGAACCTTCCTCGCCGCTCATAAGACCGCTATACACCTCCACACGCCTAAATGATTATTCCCAATTACCAGCATGCCTCTTTAACCCAGTGTTTAAATTTAACTGAGAATTATCTTCTCCCTCATTTTTTTAGAAAAAGACTTTTATAAGCATATTCCTAATGCAGAGGACGCGGCAACTTAGCGGATTATTGTTCGGCTGAATTATGTTATAAAAGTGCCTGAACCTTAAATGATGGAGACCGCGGCCATTTTGAAAAACGCTTAAGGCAAAGTATGACGTTTAACTATAGTCGACAACCAAACTCAAGTTGCCACGTCTGTGCAGAAATATATAAAGCCAGAAGATAAAAAGCCAATTTCACCCCTATTTTGAGCAAAAATATTTACGTCTAATACCAAAATCGGAAATTGCATCCTAAAAAATCCACTCAAAAATTTTTTCCCTCCCTATTTTTCCTCTTTTTACAAGAATTGACTTCGAACTACTGGAAAGAGGATGAAAACTAAAATTACCATAAGAAGCTAATAAAAGTAAATGTTTTCCTCTATTCAGGAGGATAATCTTATGTTAGAGGACTTAACTGAAGAAATTAAATCTTCAACACATGCAGAAGACTTAAAGTTTCGTTTAGCTACGGTTGAACTGCTCAGAACCGCCAAAAAATACTATACTTATAGGGAACTATCTGCAAAAACAGACTTGCCCATAACGGTCTTGAGTAGATATGTTAAAGGACATGTTCTCCCAAATAAAGAGAGAGCACGTCAACTTTGGGACGCCCTATCAAAAATTATTGGGCTTGAAAATGAATTCAGGAGAAAACTTAAATTTAGTGATGACGGATTCTTTGATAACACACTTCTTGTGGGGGACATAATTCTCTTGAGGCAAGCTGCGAACTACGCTGTGGCAAAGTTTGCTGGAAAAAGAGTAACTAAAGTCTTAACTGCAGCAGTTGATGGCGTCCCCCTTGCAACAATGGTTGCTAACGCCCTAGGGGTCAACTTAGTTATTGCAAAGACAACCAAGGAGGTTGGAGTCTCATTTTTCCTCGAGGAAACATATGTTCTAGGCGATTCAGGCAGAACCTTAACTCTTTACATTCCAAGAGACTCAATTAAGAAGCGCGATAGCGTCTTAATAGTCGATGATGTCATAAAAAGCGGGGAGACCCAGCGGGCACTACTAAATCTAGTCTATAAAGCTAAGTCTGAGGTTGCAGGAGTCTTCGCCATGATATGCGTTGGAGACTCTTGGATAAGAAAGATGAAACTGCCGTCGGACTGCCCGGTTGAAGTGATCCTTAAAATAGACAAAAATAGTGGCGGAAGATTATATTCTTAGCTCTTCACGCTAAAAGTATACTTTTAGTCCCTCATAAGCATTACAGTAATCGTGTCGTAAACAAGTATAGGCTAATGAAATCTTTAAACCATGTTAGATGACGGCAGCTTAATGGATTAAAACATAATCCTTAATCACTTAAAACCATTCGAACAATTTAAATATTAAAGCGCCAAAATCATCGATTATACATTTATTTATCGTGTTCTCTCCCTCTTCTTCCACCTGAGATTTCTGCTTCTACACTTCCTGCACTTCTCGGCTGATGAAGCATTTCTAGCCCCGCAATCCCTACATATCTTCAAGTATAGTCTCTTCCTCTGCGCAACACTTCTCTTCAATGGATCAACTATTGGCATAGCAATCAGCCTTTAAACATGATTAACTCAAGAAGATATACTTAAGGTGAAGATATATTTTTTGGTCTATGGCGCATAAGTTTTTCTATACCATTCGGCAAAACCTCTTAATGCTTTCGCCCTATGAGAGAATTTATTCTTTTCCTCAATACTCATTTCGCCGAAGGTTTTTACTGGTTCATCATCTGGTTTGAATATTGGATCGAATCCGAAGCCCCTGCTTCCCCTGGCTTCTTCAGCGATTCTGCCATGAACTATGCCTTGAAAACACTTTAACTCTCCAGATGGATCGCAAAAAGCGACTACAGATTTAAAGTAGGCGCTGCGATTTTTTATGCCCTCCATGAGCTTAAGTACTCCATTAATCCCTATTGTTCTATAAACATATGATGAGTAAGGTCCTGGAAAACCATTAAGTATATTTATAAAGAGCCCTGCATCCTCAACAATGACTGGCAAATTAACTTCGCGGGCGATATTTAGCACGCTTGCCTTTGCAATATCTTCCGGGTCATCAGCTTGAATCTCTAGAGTTTTGGCTCTAATCATCGCCACAGATATATTATACTCGGCTAGAATCCGCCTCGCCTCATTAAATTTGCCTATATTCCCAGTAGCGAAGAATATTAGTTTGCCGTAGGGAAAAACCTCGCATATCGGCAACTTTAATCACCTTTCTGCAATATATCTGCCTCTCTTTTCTATCTCCACAACCCTATTTAAAACATCCCTCGTTGCTTCAGGCCCCATCTCCTCCCAATATCCTCTTATGATGGCATTAAAGCATTCATCAACATACTTGTAATGCGTGCTTGCCAGCGCCCTCTTCATTAAATGGAGATCGACACCTCGAGCCTCTAAATCAACGCTCTGTTCGCTTAAGCCGAAGTCTACTAGAATGATCTTCCCGTTAGGCGTCAATATCATATTTGATGTTGTTAGGTCCCCATGCACTATACCATGCTTATGCAACCTACCTATCAGCCTACCAATTCTCTCACATATCTTGATTCTTTCCTCATCCGGCAATTTATCAAGCACATCTTTTATCCTCTCTCCTTCAACATACTCCATGATTATTGTGGCCCTCTCTAAATCAACCATGTATATTATTGGTGTCGGGACACCTGCCTCCTTGGCTCTATGAATCATTTGCGGCTCATGTTTAGTCCTCTGAATTTGAATAATTCTATCCAGCTCGGGCAGACGATAGTTTTTAGGAAGTCTCTTCTTAAAGATAACTTTCTTACCATACCACTCCTCAAGGTATATGCTCGCCTCAGCGCCTTTCTTTATTAAGATGCCCATCGAAAACCTCCTGACGAAATATGTTTATTTCGTCTTAAACCATGGAACCTCAACTTCATCCAGCCTCCACCTTAATTTAACAAAACTCTTCTCGACGGGAATTGTTAGCCCATGCTTATAGCATAGTACGCCAGCCCACGCTATCATTGCGCCATTATCCGTAGCATACTTCCCCGGCACAACCGAGAAGCGTGCACCATGCTCCTCAGACATATCTCTCAGCATATTTTGAAGTCTTTTATTTGCTGCAACACCCCCAGTTAATAAAACCTCTGTCTTCTCTGTATGGGCTAGGGCTCTCTCAGTTACTTCAGTAAGCATGGAAAACGCCATTTCCTGAAGACTGAAGCATACATCCTCAAGAGAATATTTTCCCCCACGCAGCGAATTAATTGCCGCAGTCAGTAACCCGCTGAAGGAAAGATCCATGCCCTTAACAGTGTATGGCAATGGCACAAGCCTCTTACCCTTAGAGGCAATCTCCTCGATAATAGCCCCCAAAGGCTTGTCCGGTGTAGGTCTCAACCCAGCCTCCCTAGCGAAGACATCAAGGCAGTTACCAACGGCTATATCCAACGTCTCACCGAAGATTCGATATCTGCCAGCCTCAAACGCCGCTACAATAGTGTTGCCGCCGGAGACATATAGTGTAACTGGATCCTCTACACGGTTAATCATTCTGCCTATTTCTATATGGGCTAAACAATGGTTTACGCCGACTAGAGGCTTATTCAGGTAAGATGCTAGGGCTCTAGCAGCCGTTGCGCCAACCCTCAGACATGGGCCGAGTCCAGGTCCCTGAGAAAAAGCTATTACATCGACCTCCCTGGGCTTAACTCCGGCTCTATTAAAGGCTTCAGCTATAACTTTCCCAGCGACCATCGCATGGTGTCTAGAGGCTTCTCTTGGATGTATGCCACCCCTCTCAGGAGTATAGACATCATTGACGTTCGCAAGTATCTCTCCGTTAAATGAGACTATTCCGACTCCAAAATCATCAGCTGTGCTCTCTATCCCTAAGCTTAATCCTTCCCGCGTTTGCATAAAAATGTAATGGGTGGAGAGACTCTTAAATTTGATGCATTGTTAAGCGTTCCTCCTCAATATACTTTTATTCAAGACCTCACCATAATATATGTTTAGGGAATGGTATGCCGAAGCAGAATGATTTGGAGCAGAAGGCTCTCGACATAATAATGGAGAAGGGAGAGAAGGGTATATTACAGTCAGAGCTGTGGCGCGAGATAAACGCAACTAGTAGGGAGGGTTCAAGAATATCCATTAGACTTGAGAGAAAGGGGCTTATTTACCGTGAACCAGAATTATCGATGGGGCGGTGGACTTATAGACTTTATCCGAAGAAACACCCTGTTTCCGTAGACTCGATATTAAATTGCCCCTGCATCTCATGTGAAGAGAAAGCGAAATGTAGTGCCAATGGCAGGGTATCTCCAAATGATTGCGAAAAATTCACACAGTGGATCCTCGAGGAGAACTCGAGCTGATAGCCCCCTATTATGGTGAAGAAAAGTTTTGTCTGGAAGATGGCTTGAGAGGCGAAAGAGGGACCATTACTATAAGATGGCTAAGAGGGAAAAATATAGGTCTCGCGCAGCGTATAAGCTTAAGCAGGCGTTGGAGAAATACGGCTTTATAAAGCCCGGCGATGTGGTTGTCGATTTAGGTGCGGCGCCCGGTGGATGGTTGCAAGTGGCGAGGGAGGCTGTAGGCGATAGAGGCTTTGTCTTAGGTATTGATGTTAAGAGGATAGATCCATTAGGGTATGGAAACGTCTATACGATTGTCGGCGATATAATGGATCCCGAGTCTTTGACGAGAATTAAGGCTATTTTGCCGCGGTCGGCGGACGCCGTTATATCGGATATTTCGCCTAACATCTCCGGGATATGGGATCTAGACCATATTAGGCAAATAGAGTTATCTATGTGCTCTCTACAGATAGCCCTATCGATACTTAAAAACGGAGGGAACTTCTTCGTGAAAGTATTTCAGGGAGAACTTTTCAATCAATTTCTTAGGGAAGTGAGGAAAAATTTCAGACAGGTTAAAATTATAAAGCCGAAGGCTAGCAGGAAAGAGAGCGCCGAGATATATGTTCTTGGGCTAAACAAGATTTAGCTAAAAGACCGGGTTATAGATTTCCCCTTTTAGCAACCCTCGATATCTCATCTACAGCTACTTTTAACCCATTAATCGCCATAACCTTTCTTTGAATTTCTTCAATGCTGCTTCTATAAGAAGAGTCACTTAAAACTCTATTTACGGTTTTAAGCAATATTTGCGTATTTACATCGTTTTGCTCAATAACTTCTCCAATACCTAGCTCCTTAACCCTCTTAGCGTTGTTCATTTGCTCAGTGTGGCTAGGCGTGGGTATAAGTATCATGGGCTTACCGTAATATATGCTCTGGGTTATAGTTCCATGCCCAGCTCTGGAGATAACTAGATCAGCTGCTTTTAAATACTCAAATCTATTTGGGATCCAATTGCACAATATAAAACTATGCCTATACCTGGTAACCTTAATTGGATTGCTTATTGCTCCAGTTGACATGACGATCTGATAGTCTTCTGGGAAAACCGTGAAGATTCTCTTTAGAATCTCAATTATATAAGTTCGCTCCTTCAGAGGCCCGCTTATCGGCGCAAATATTAGAGGTTTCTCAACGTCTAACCCAAGCTTCTCACGTATCTCCTCTTTACTTGGCAGATCATTTGGGTAGGTTGGTATAATTGGACCGATGAATTTAACATGTTTATAATAGGCTATTGGCATCCGAAGGTTTCCAGACGATATTGTGTAGGGTGGAGGAAAATCTGGAATCAGCAATGGAATTGTTCCGCTAACCCATATTTTGCCAATAATCGCCAACCCTCCGGTCTCCGTGATTTTAGCAAGTCTCAAAAGTCTCTTTTTTCGCGGTATTATTATCTGAAATTGGTTGACTATACATAGATTCGGTATATCAAGCGCCCGCGCAGCGAGCAGAGGCGAAACACGCGAGTCTGAAACAACAATATCTGGTTTAAATGCCCTCATAAATTTGATTTCAGCCTCAACTTGCCTTGTGAATGTTATGGCTGCAAGAAAGGGCCCCGGGTTAACGAGCGTCTGCCTGAAATCTATTGTTCCATCCGGTTTAACCATGACCTCCATTGATGGTGGTTCGACAATTTGGTAGCCTTCGCTTTTAATGTATTCAACAGCGTCTTTATAGCTTGAGAATAGTATTTGAGCCCCCATCTCCCTAAGCTTGTTGGCTATCGGTATACATCTACCAATATGCCCAAACCCGATCCCACACACTCCGAAATAAATCCTCATTGCGGACTAATCCCTCTCAACCCCATGGAAGTTTATTTAACGTTATAATCGTAGGATTATCTTTACATCTAAGATTTTGGGAAAATCTATTAACGCTTTTTGGAAAAAAGTGATGATAACATTGGCTATAGGAGTGAGCTACCCCGCCCTTTGAGGGGCGAGGCTTCCAGCGTTCGCCTGAAGGCTTTACGCCTCCACACATCTGCTGGCTCGAGGCGCTCCCCCATCCCATGCCTCTCGTTAAGGCATGGGCTATGTTTATGCATGCGTTCAGGTCTCTGTTGTACCTTAGCCCGCATTTTAGGCATCTCATCTCTCTGCCATGTTCTCGGGCAACATGCCCGCATCTATGGCATGTCTTCGAAGTTCCCCTCACCCTCTTTTTCGTCAAGTATTTGACTTCTATTCCTTCGAGAAGGGCTCTGTATTCCATGATGGTCTGGAGCTTTCTGAATGTTAGGCTGTGGAGTCGCCTGTTAAGCCTCTTAGACCTCTTGAAGCCTCCTCGGATTTCATTTAGGTTCCCCATAACTATTAATGGCTTATAGAACTGTTTAGCGTAGGCTATTATTTGGTTGGCTATGATGTGCAGCTGCTGGTTTACTTTTCGCCTCTCTTTTCCTTCGAGCTCTTTGACCTTTCCAACCCTACGTTTCTCCTGAAGTTTCCTTCTGACGGGGGCGTAGAGTCTCCTTATCCTCTTGATCTCCTCTCCCCTCCAGAACCGCCCCCTTATTGGCTTGTTAGGGTTGCTTTCCGATATTGCTACCGCAACGGCTAAATTATGTTCGCCCCTTTCTATCGCTGTCACGATAGAAAGGTCATCGGGGACTTCAACAGCATTCTTCAAGGCGAAGTAAGCCATACCAGTATCCATCACGCTTGACCATCTCAACAGTTGTGAACTGCCACTCGCCTCTGAAGGTTTCCTCAATCCTCCGTCTCTGCTTCTCTCCGAAGAAAATCGGCAGACTAACCCTCTCCCTCCCGTTTAAGCTAAGCGTCAGCCAGTATGGCGTCAGAACATTCATAGTCTTAGAGAAGCTGTAGCATCTCCTGTCGAACCGTATTAATATCCTCCTAAGCCTCAAAACGATATCATCCTTCCTAGCTTCCTCAAAGTCCTTTAGGATTTCAATAGCCTTATCCCTCGCAGTCCGGATTTGTTAAGGCTGAAAATCTCTTCAGCTTTCCCATAAACATTCTCGTGGAGAAAGTGGACTAAGTTGCCAGGTCTGAGAAAGCTCTTGGACTTAGAATTGAAGCCGAAATACCATTCCACAAGCCTAAAGTATTCGCTGAGAGACCTGGTTAAAGCTAAACCTTCAGCCCATTAGGCTTAAAAAACTAAAAACCTCTCCAATAACACATAC
>Ga0185307_1000612_pt1 | contig 22150 bp, 24 predicted proteins | sample LHCtaG_FD_128010 | JGI IMG/M metagenome (GOLD analysis project Ga0185307, IMG submission 128010) | Hot spring microbial communities from Little Hot Creek, USA to study Microbial Dark Matter (Phase II) - LHC4sed_matched (SPADES... | ecosystem: Environmental > Aquatic > Thermal springs > Hot... | reverse complement strand
AGAGATGAAGATACAAACGAAATCACAGCAATAGAAATTCTTAAACCAGAAGATCTCCTAAACGAACTAAACCCATATCTTTAACGCTTAAATCTCTCCCGGCCCACCACCTTTTAGATCCAAGTCTCTTATTAGTGATGGATTTAATTAGCTGGTAGGTCTATGCATATTACTTGTTTGGAGACGTTGATGTTAGGCGTTAATACAGTATATTGCTAGGGACTCTAGTGTTACTGCCGATGTTTATCTCCATAAGCTTGGATTATTGTGTGAGCACTCAATATTCTCTCTACGTCTTTCCAAAGCTGATAATCCAAGCTGTACAAATGCGGCAACATTAGACCCTAACGCTGCAATTTTCGAACGACTTTTTCGCATATCTCTTATCTTTCAGGGATGACTTTGAGGATATCCCATGCCTATGCCCTCATTAATCCTAATCTTATCACCATCATAACCAGGCCCTACGAGCGAAACTTACAATCCTCCAATCTCCCACCCTGAACATACAAAAGTCATAAAACTCAACTTCAACCTAAACACGCTCACTTCAAACAAACCGATAAAAACTTGTAAAATAAAGTAATTATGGTGTGATGGGTGGTTGACTTGAGGAGGTTAAATGTAGGTTTTATCGGTTGTGGAGGCATAGCTTCCACGCACGCTGAGCGTCTTAAAACTTTAGAAGAAGTTCAGATGGCTGCTTTCTCCGATCTAGTTGAAGATAGAGCGAAGGCTATGGCTGCAAAATATGGCGGAAAATATTACGTTGATTGGCGTGAAATGCTGAGGAAAGAAAACTTAGATATAGTATACATTTGTCTGCCTCCATTCGCTCACAGCGATGAGGTTATGGTTGCCGCTGAGAAGGGCATAAACGTGTTTATTGAGAAACCGATTGCCTTAAACATGAAGCTTGCGAGAGAAATGGTTAGGGCTGTTGAGAGGGCTGGAGTAAAAAGTCAAGTCGGCTACAACTGTAGATTTGGGTATGCCATTGAGGAGGCGAAGAGACTTATAGATAGCGGTGAGGCTGAAGAAGTAGGGCTTGTAATGGGAATGTACTGGTGCAATTTCATTAGAAGAGACTGGTGGATAGATAAAGGTAGGAGCGGCGGGCAAATAGTTGAACAATCAACGCACCTTTTTGATGCACTCAGATATATGTGCGGCGACGTTGAGGTGGTTTATGGTCAAATGAACAGGATTTTCTGGACTGATGTCCTGGGAATGACTATTGAAGATGTCAGTAGTACGGTTTTTAGATTTAAGTCTGGGGCCATTGGAGCGGTGACGGCCACTATTTGGGGCGCTAATGCTCAATGGTGGTTTAAATGGTGGATGGCGGCAAAGAATTACACGTTTGAATCAGGGGATATAAATACCTTAACTTTATACTCTACAAAGCCTCCAGCTAGAACAAAAATGGTTTCAGAGAGTAGGGATACATATCTTCTTGAAGCTAAGGATTTAATTAGGGCAATTCTTGAGGACAAAGAGACTAGAACACCTATAGAGGAGGGCGTTAAAACTCTAGAATTCACTTTGGCGGCTATGAAGTCTATGGAGACTGGAAAGCCAGTTACTTTACCCTTAGAATAAAGGGGTGAAGATGAGAAAAATTGAGTCTGGGTGTTTGAAATGAAGAAGGGAGTTAATGCTTGGATCTATCCATCTAATTTTGGAGTCGATGAGGTTCTATCTTCTTCAAAAAAGGTTGGGTTCGATGGTGTAGAATTAAACTTGAGTGAGGAAATGCTGAAGTTAAATAGGGGCGAGAGGGCTACCATACATGATAAGGCTAATTCTTTAGGCTTAGAGTTGCCGAGTCTCTGCACGAGTCTCTTTTGGAAGTATAATCTTGCTAGCCCAGATGAGCATATTCGGAGAAAGAGTATAGAAATAATAAGGTATGGGTGCGAATTTGCATCAGATATTGGCGCTAAGGTCTTTCTTGTGGTGCCGGCGGTTGCCACCAGAGAAGTTTCCTACGTGGATATGTGGGATCTATCTAAGAAGAGCATTATTGAAGCTTCCCGATTCGCTGAGGAACATGGAGTTATAATTGGTGTCGAGAATGTATGGAATAAATTCCTCTATAGTCCACTCGAATTCCGAAGATTTATCGAAGAAATTAATCACCCAAATGTCAAAGTCTATTTTGATGTTGGAAACGTATTTTTCTTAGGTTTTCCTGAGCAGTGGATTAAGCATTTAGCCGACTTAATCGTTTGCGTCCACGTTAAAGACTTCCAGTTGTCAACTCTCCAATTTAGGCCCATCTTTGAGGGTGACATTCAATGGCAAGGTGTTATGAGGGCGCTTAAAGAAGTTGGCTATAATGGTTATCTAAATGTAGAAATAGGTCCATATCCTGGACATCCGCTAAAGGCCGCTATTGACTCAAAGGCTGCGCTGGACATAATGTTCAGTTGGCTTTAATAAAGTTTCCGAGCAACATCATTAATAAATAAACATCCTCAACTATTTGTAGAATTTAAGTTAGGAAAAGACGGTAAAAATGGTTACGGAGGAGGTTATTAGGAGAATCTTTTAGTTAACAATGCTTTGTGGCTTAATTTTTACTGGCTCTTGAAGATTTCTCCCTCTTTTCTCCAATTCTATTCTTTTTCTACTGTTTTCTTATAATTCGGGTTTATTTTTCAGTTAAATCTGTGAATTTATAAGGATTTCTTGCCCAATTCAATAGGGAGAGGAAGATTTCATCCTCTATCAATATGGCTGAAAAACTTCCAGAAGCGGAAAAGGGACGAAAAATAACCGTTAAAATAATTAAGCCACAAAGCATTAACAACTATTTTTGAGTTTACTTAAAGATTTTTCAAGATGCTTTCAATCACTTAAATGTGCTTTCTCCATGGCTTCTAAGTCCTTAAGCTGTTTTCTGCTGTGAGAGCGTAAAGGGTCTAATGCTGTTTAAAGAGCAGGGTTTATCAAAGACTTAAAAATTAAGGGTCATTAATAGAGTAATAGAGATATTTAATTTTGCTTTTTGGATTCAAAGTCTAGTATGGCGCTGATTAATTCTCTATATATCTGCATATCTGAAGCATTTACTATCGGTATTTAAGTCCCCTTCTCAATCTCTAGAATTTTGCTGTATTTTGGGAAGGGTGCGTAGCATACGTGGCTTATGTAAAATTCACCCCTCTCAATTTCGTATTCAAGCGACTTCTCATAGACCTCTAGACATAATATGTAGCCGTTAACCCAGAAGAGACGTCCTGCACCAAATGTGACAGCGCAAAAACCAAGGTTCTCCGGTTCTCTTCGATCTAAACCCAAAATAATAACTTTCCCGGTAGGTCTAATATCGATCTTCAGCAGCTCCACCACCATCAATAAGTAAATTGAGTGAACATATGAAGATTGTGATTAAAGACATAGAAATCTATATTCACCAGTAAAACACTCTTTTAAATAGATGACTGTTCTATATTTTTGCCGCATGAATCCATAGTCGGTTAAATGCCAGGTTTACGAATGTTTTCTCCTAGCTAGTAACAGTATAGACTCTATGATAGCAACCGTTACTACTGCTGCTGATAATCCCTGATAAATTGTTATCTGGTTTTTCAGGTTTTCGTTCTCAGATCTTAGCGCTTCAGTTTCTCTCATAATTCTCCATCTTATTAATCCATCAAATAGGCGCTCAGCATTATAGCGAAACATTTTCGCAAGATTTCCAGTTTCAGGAATTGCTCCGGGGAAGTTTGTTAGGACAACGTGCACGGCTCCGGTTTCAGATGCTATCCCAGCACCGAACTCTGTACTAATCTGGAGGTTGTCGATTATCAGCGCAACATTATTGTTGCGCGCAATATTAATTAGATTATTTATGTCGCTTGCTGAAAGAGTTTCAGGCGGATTGTATGTGCCAACAACTTTGAAGCCAACCCATTCAACGAATGTTCTCTGCCATTTCATACATATTACGTTTATTTCGCCGACTCTTAGGGACTGAGCCCTACTCCTTATTTCATTTTCTACAGCATCTATCTCAGCCAACATTTCTCCAATCTCTCCTTCTAAGTCGACTGAGAGTATCTCGCTTAGATTTCCGCCGATTATTTTTATACAGTTTTTAGCGCCCTCAGGAGTATTATAGGCTCCGGGAACCATAACCTTTCTTAGATTGCTGTTTCCAGCAGCCTCGATGAGACGGCTTAACCACGGATACTCTCCCGTTATATTATGATAGAAGAGTATTTTCGCCCTGCTGAGAGCATATATGTCTCCTGGCTTCATATCATAGTCGGCTGGACATAAGCTTGGGTTTACAAGGACTGTTATTGAGACATTCTCGCCCATAAGCTCCTTAACTATTGAGCCTAAAACATTTGTTGTGCACACGATTACGGGTTTTTCAGATTCTTCTTGCGCTGCAGATAATTGTATGTGTAAGCCAGCGGCTAACACGCCTAGCACTAGGAGAGACGCTAAAATCCTATTGTTAAATACTTTACTTCTCATACAATCACCCTCCTTTTCCTTTTAGGTGAGAGGATGACTGAGATAGAGAATATGATGGTTGAGAATAAGGCTATGCATGCGCCAACGGGCATATTAAACATAAAAGAGGCGAAGAAGCCAGTTAAACATGAAGCCATTCCAATAATTGGTGATAGAATCATCACCTTCTTTATGTCATGTAAAAACTGCAGGGCTGAGGAGGCTGGATTAAATAAGAGGGCGTAAATGAGTATTCCGCCAACAAGCTTTAATGAGATTGCTACAACTATTCCGGTCAGAAAAATCACGAAATAAATAAAGGGTTTTGTGCTTATTCCATCCGCTTCAGCCATCTTCCTATCAAACATTATTGCGAAGAGCTCCTTCCAGAAAAGATATATTAAGGATAGGGTTGCGAGGAAAAGTATTTCCAAGTAGATTAGGTCGCTGTTAGTTATGGCAATTATACTTCCCCATATGACGCTTGCCACCTCACTTGATAAGCCAACTTGAGGCGATAGCGTTAAGAAAATGAATGCCAAAGCCATGTTGAGTGAGAATGCTATGCTAGTTATCGTATCGATAGATACTCGAGCTTTGTCTGAAACTGGACCTATAAGAGTTGCTGTGATAGCCGAGAAGAATATTGCTGTAATTAATGGATCCATGGAAAGCGCTACACCGAGAGCTGCACCCGCAAATGCGCTATGCGACATCGAGTATCCTATCGCTGTAAGTCTCATCCTAATAACAAATACGCTTATAAGTCCCATAATTAGCCCAGTTATTACGCAGCCTATAATCGCCCTTTGAAAAATTGCAGACCAGATCACTAACGTTTCCTCCATGGATTTATTGGAAGAATTTTCTCAGCAACGTCAAATACGCTATTAAAGTCACCGTCAGCAATAATTCTACCCTCATTCATCACTACTATTCTGTGATTCTGACCTATAATCTGGCCTAAGTCATGCGTAACTATAATGACGGTTACCTTTTGCTCCCTATTTAAGCGATTAACCAGCATTAAGACTATATCCCTAGACCCGGAGTCTAAGTTACTGAATGGCTCATCCATTAAAAGTATTTTCGGCTCCTTGGCCAAGGCTCTTGCAATCATAACCTTCTGCTGCTGCCCACCTGAGAGCTTCCCAATAGGTTTATTAGCTAACTCCTCAACACCCAAAAGTCTCATCGATTCAACCGCTTTCATTTTATCCTCTCTACCATGTTTATTTATAACCCCAATCTTACCGTAACGGCCCATTAAAACAATATCTAAAGCGGTGTATGGCTCATTGGGCTCAACCATAAAGTCCTGCGGCACATAACCTATTTCACGCCTAATTTCCCTCCCATACTTACGCACATCTAAATTAAAGACTAAGGCCAGTCCCTTAAAGACTGGCAATAAACCATTTATTGTCTCAAGAAGAGTCGTTTTTCCAGCGGCATTCGGGCCTATGATATAAACAAATTCGCCTTCCTCCACAACGAGATTAACATCTTTAATTGCAGGCCTTCTTTCACCCTCATAAACGGTTGAAACACCTCTAAGATTGATTATTGGCGCCATTTGCCGATCTCCATTTCTAAATTGAGAGTTTATTGATGATGTTACTTAAAAATTATAATGTAACACTAATTTAAAAATCTAACTCTGACTGATGATCTCCTGCACGTTTAAATTGAAAATCTGTTGTATTCGCAGATTTAACCGAAAGCTCTGATTGATGAATCTTTGATAGCCAACAATTAAGCATAGAATTAGGTTTTTTGGGACCTTAAAACTAAAGATTTAACTGCAACTTGAGCCTCAAATTATTTTTGGTGTCCAAATGCGGGATAAAGATGGGGTTGTGCGTTTTAGTGTTTCACTTCCGCCAACGCTTGTTAAGGAATTTGATGATGTCTGGAAAAATATGAAGTATGAGAGCCGTTCTAAAGCCGTTCATGATGCTATGCGAACTTTTATAAGTGAATTTAAGTGGACTTGCGGTGAAACTGAGCGTGTAGCCGGAGCCATACTCCTTTTATACTATTTAGAAAAGCCCAATCTGTTAAAAAGGATAATGGAAATTCAGCATAAGTTTAGGAGCATAATTTCCTCAACAACGCACATACATCTAGAGGAAGACAGGTGTCTAGAAATAATTGCGGTTAATGGTGAAGCTAGTGGAATAAGAGAGCTAGCGCAGGAGCTAATGGCTAAGAGGGGTGTTAAGCAGGTTAAAGTTGCTGTGATAGCGCCCTAACAAAATAATTCCTGCTCCTTTTCTTCAACAGATACGTGAATATTTAAATACGACTAATCGTAATTTTGTTTTAGAAAAATCGTAAAAGGTGCAATCTATTGTCATTAAATGTCTCTGATGTAATTGAAGAGTATCTTGAGACTATATATAGGCTTCAGGAACGTGGTGGGGTTGCTAGGACGAATGATTTAGTATTAATGCTAAGCGTCGCTCCTGGAACTGTAACCAACACTATTGAGAGACTTGAAAAAAGGCTTCTCATAATTCATGAACCATATAGGGGTGTTCAATTGACTAATGAGGGGCGCCGAATAGCTATAAATGTCATTAGGAAACATAGGCTCCTCGAGCGGCTACTTACAGATATTTTAGAAGTTGATTGGGATAAGGTTCATGAAATTGCATGTAGCCTTGAACATTGGATAACTGAAGATGTTGCTAGAAAGATTGAGCGCGTTCTAAGTTACCCTAAGAAATGCCCTCATGGAAATCCGATTCCGGATGAGCGTGGTGAAATATTAAGTGAGGAGGCCCAGCCCCTTACAGAATTTGAGGTTGGTGATAGAGGAATTATTTCTAGGATAATTGAGGAGAAAACTGAATTTCTACATTATTTGAACAAGATTGGAATAAAACCCGAGAAATGTGTTGAGATCATAGATAAAGCCCCTCTAGGAGATCCAATAACTATCAAGATTGATGGAAGCGTTCAAGCCCTAAGCCATAAGATGGCTCTGCTCGTAATGGCTCGAAAGCATCAAGTATAAACATTAACTTGGGGTGATGATGGATGGAAATGCCGCTGACAGCGCTTAAAGAGGGAGAGACCGGAGTTATCGTATCGATAAAAGTTGGTTTCGGCCACGGGAAATGTTGGGGTAAAGGATTCCAGAAAAGACTTACTGATATGGGGTTAACTCCAGGTACAGAGGTTACCGTGATTAAGTCAGCACCCTTTAATGGGCCTATCGAGGTTTATGTAAGAGGCTACAGGCTTGTGCTCGGTAGAGGTATGGCTGAAAGAATCATTGTGGAGGCTCGTAGGTGAAGGAGAGGAGACTTAGGATTGCTCTAGCCGGAAATGCCAATGTTGGAAAATCTGTTATATTCAACCAGCTAACTGGCCTACATCAGCATATTGGAAATTGGCCCGGTAAAACTGTTGAGAAAGCTGAGGGAACACTCCATTTTAAGGGCTACACGATTGATGTTATTGATTTACCGGGCATATATTCCCTGTCAACCTTCTCGCTTGAAGAAGTTATCTCCAGGGAGTATATAGTTACGGAGAAACCGGATGTAGTGATAAATGTCGTGGATGCATCGGTTCTCGAAAGAAACCTCTTTTTCACGCTTCAGCTAATTGAGCTTGAGACTCCACTAATTATAGCGTTAAATCAAATTGATGTGGCTGAAAGGAAAGGAATAAAAATAGATTATAAGAGACTTGAGGAAATCTTAGGGGTACCGGTTGTCCCAACTGTTGCCATAAAGGGAAGAGGCATACATGACCTACTTAGTAAGGCTATTGAGGTAGCTGAAAAGCAAGCATCGAAGCAAACAATAATAAGATATGGGGAGGAAATTGAGAGTAGAATACAAAGATTAGAAGGCGCCCTCAAAAATATTCGCCTAAGATATCCAGCTAGGTGGGTTGCAATAAAGCTCTTGGAAGGAGATGAATACATTGAAAAGGAGATAAGGGAGATAAAGCCGGAAATTTTAGATTTAGCCAATAGCCTGGCGAAAGAGATTGAAGAGATACATGGACACCCATGTCCAACGGTAATAACATCTGAGCGTTATGAGGCGGCTGGTAAAATAGCAAGGGAAGTTCAAAGAATCCTCCCGATCATAAAGCCCTCATTAAGCGAGAGAGTACACAATGTAACAACCCATAAAATTATGGGCTACTTGATAATGATTCTAGTTGTTCTCGGGATCCTCCAAATGATCTTCGGTTTTGGCGGATATTTTTCCAGCCTACTTAGCGACTTATTTTACAGATATGAGCCCCTCTTCGAGTCTATTTTCGGCGCAGGATTATTAAAAGAGATTATTTGGGGAGGCTTAATCGAAGGTATTATAGCAAACATTACAATAGCACTACCATACATAGTTCCCTTTTACCTCATCCTCTATATTTTGGAGGATTCAGGGTACTTGGCTAGGGTAGCCTTTCTCATGGATGCGTTAATGCATAAGATTGGTTTGCATGGTAAAGCTTTCATTCCAATAATGCTTGGCTATGGGTGTAATGTTCCGGCCTGCCTAGGTTGCAGGATAATGGAGACGGAAAGGGAGCGACTTATAGCTGGCTTCATCGTAACATTAATACCATGTGCTGCGAGGACAGTTGTAATCCTCGGGCTTGTTGGAACATTTCTCGGAATATGGTGGGCATTAGCGCTTTACGCTCTAGACCTAGCCATAATCCTCATTCTCGGAAGGCTGGCTTTCCGTATACTTCCAGGCGAGCCAACAGCGCTGATAATGGAGATGCCGGGTTATAAGATGCCACACTTAAAAACCGTTGTTAAGCAGACGTGGTTTAGGCTTGAAGAGTTCCTCAAGATATCATTCCCCCTAATAATCTTGAGCGGGATTCTAATTAAGGTCGCTGAAGTTTACGGCGCTTTAAAAATAATTTCACATATATTAAGCCCAATAACGGTTGGGTGGCTCGGATTACCAGAAGTAACTGGTGTAATATTGATTTCAGGGATTTTAAGAAAAGAGTTAGCACTAATTTTGCTTGCATCACTAATTGGTACAACAAACTTTCAGCTATTTTTAAAACCACTGCAGATGTTCATATTTGCCTTAGTAGTTATGCTTTATGTACCTTGCATAGCAACTATAGCTGCCTGCATAAAAGAGTTTGGGTGGAAGAAAGCGATAATAATCGCGTTGACTGAGATTTTATTCGCCATTTTCATCGGAGGAATAGTCTATAGGATATTGTCAATACTAAATTTGCTGGAACATTAAACTGTTCAACTCAACCAACTTCAGAGCCTATAATTGGAATTTTTAAGCAGAACGCGTACTGAAATTCTATTTTGGCTTTTTACGTTTTTCGTAATTATTTAGCGATTTAGGTAAAATTTATATAGGCGCTCACAATAATCGAAAAGTTATTTGACAGTTTACTATTGGGAGAGCGCTAAAATTAGAGATACGGGGAAACCTATGGTCGAGGAAAAAAGAGAGAATGTTTACCTTAGTATGCTGAAAAATAGGGTTGATGAGGAGAATTATAGGAAGATATGCGCGATGCCCAATCCAGAAGTCCACCAGTTTATTGCCGAAGCTATTGAACTTTGTAATCCGAAGGAAATCTTTGTCTGCAGCGACACGCCAGATGAAATAGCATATATTAAACATATGGCGATTGCTAGTGGTGAAGAAAGCGCTGCTCTGTCTATACCAGGACATACATTTCACTTTGATGGACCATATGATCAAGGAAGGGATAGGGAGGTAACGAAGTTCCTTGTTCCAAAAGGAGACTGTTTGAGCCCCGCTCTAAAACAGATTGATAGGGATGAGGGGCTAAGGGAGATTTTTAGATTGCTTAAGGATTCGATGAGAGGGCGCACTATGATTGTTCGCTTCCTAACGTTGGGCCCAGCGAACTCTATCTTTACAATCCCATGTATGGAGTGCACTGATTCATGGTATGTAGCTCATTCAGTGAGCTTGCTTTACCGTAAAGGTTATGACACATTCCTTCACATGAAACCAGGCACCGTATTCTTTAAGACTTTGCATTCTAGTGGTAGACTGGATGAGAGAATGATAAGTGCAGATTATGAGAAGAAGCGCATTTATATTGACTATATAACTAACACCGTTTATAGCGTTAACACTCAGTACGCTGGAAACTCTGTGGGCTTCAAAAAACTTGCATTACGTTTAGCTATACGTAAGGCTCAGAGAGAGGGGTGGCTTGCTGAACATTTTATGATAATGGGTGTGCATGGCCCTGGAGGGCGCAAGACGTATGTTGCGGGGGCTTTCCCCAGCGCATGCGGCAAAACGTCTACAGCGATGCTTCCCGGCGAAACTATACTTGCAGATGACATTTCCTACCTACGCAACATTAACGGAGTATGCCGTGCAGTAAACGCTGAAATAGGAATTTTCGGAATTCTCAAAGATGTTAATCCAGTAGATGACCCTGTACTTTATCAAGTGCTTACTAGCCCAAATGAGATAATTTTCTCTAACGTTTTAGTTAAAGATGCTAAGGTTTGGTGGCTAGGCATGGGCTGCGATCTCCCAAATGAGGGCATAAACTTCTCTGGAAAGTGGTGGAGAGATAAGAAAGGGAAAAATGGTAAGGAAATCCCACCAGCAAGTGAGAATGCCCGCTATACGGTATCTCTCAGAGCGCTGCCTAACTGTGACCCAGAGCTGGATAATCCGCTGGGAGTTGAGTTGGGTGCAATCGTTTACGGCGGGCGCGATTACAGGGCTTATGTACCTATACAGCAGGGGTATAGTTGGGAGCATGGGATTATAGCATACGGTGCATCGCTTGAGACGGAAACAACATTCGCCATTACTGAAGAACAGGGTAAGTATGAAATTAATATAATGGCGATTCAAGATTTCCTCTCAATTTCGCCCGGAGAATACATTAAGAGTTATTTAGAATTTGGCGGAAATCTCAAGAAGAAACCATTAGTTTTTGGAGCCAACTATTTCCTACGCGATTTAAGGACTGGTGCTTTCTTAAATGATCACCGCGATAAACACGTGTGGATAAAGTGGATAGAGCTCCGAGTTCATAACGATGTTGGCGCCGTGAAGGCTCCGACAGGTTTAATTCCGAAATATGATGATTTAGCTAGACTTTTTAGACAAGTTTTGAACAAAGAGTATACGAGGGACGATTACATAAGGCAATTTACCGTACGCGTTCCGGAAAATCTACGTAAAATTGAACGGGTAAGAGAGTTTTGGACGAAAAATGTTCCTGATGCCCCCAGCGAGATTTTCAAGGTGCTTGATGAGCAAGCTAAAAGATTAATTGAGGCGAAAGATACCTTTGGCGATTATATACCGCCAGATAAATTTGAGGAGGAGTAGTCTGCTTAAGGATCAAAAGCCCCTTTAGAGGAATAATTTTAATTAACCCAATACATTTTTAAGATATGAGGATTGCTGAAATGAGTAAGTTTATTTTCACGATAATACTCAGCGAGATTTTGAGTAAAAAGGGAATTAATGTCAGTCTTAGCGAATCTGAGAGGGATCAACTGTACATGGAATTACTAAGATATTTTGGTTTAATAGGCGGATTGAATATCTGCGAGTCCCTCGAGAGAGCTTGGCAGGATCCATATAATAGGAGCGAGATTGAAAAATTTATAATATCTTGGATAAGAAGAAAGATGAGAAAGAGCTTACCAGGCGAATATCAGCCCGGAGTAATCTGACCATCGAGTTTTCTAATACTTATAGGGCAAAATTCCCTTCTAAGGAAAAATAGAAAAATCGTTAATCTTCTGCTTATGTGGAGGATCACCATATAATGCTCGGATATCTAAGGATAGAGAATGCGTAAATCTAGATTAGGGGCGATGCGCATTTGAGGGAAGAATATATTTTTCTGCTGTCCTTTCTGATATTTTGGGTATCAATTTATATTCTGAGTAAACTTGTTTTTCCAGATAAATATGGATTGCAAGTTAAACCGCTTTTCATCAGATATAACTCTGAAACCTTTAAGAGAATTTTATACAAATACTCTAGCAAGTGGAGGAAGATGTGGAAAATATTTTCTTACTTAAGTGTTCTTCTCGGATTAGGGTTAATATTCTTCGCCATGATCTTTCTTCTTCTGAACCTCATGGAAATATTCTCTTTGGGTGGGCGGAGAGCTATTATTACACCCGTCATACCTGGGGTAACACTTAGCCTATACTGGCTACCGTATTTTTTAGTAGCTGTTGTTATAGCTATATTTACCCACGAGGCCGCGCATGGAATACTCGCCCTTTCTGAGGGCATAAGCATAAAGGCTGCTGGAGCACTATTACTCGCAATTTTTCCGGGAGGTTTTGTCGAGATTGATGAGAAGGAGTTAACCAGACTGCCACATATATCTAGAATGAAAATATTCTCAGCTGGTGCCTCCTCAAACATGCTATCTGGATTAATAGTTTTTCTCCTCTTTTCATGTCTCTTTATTCAAAATCCTTCAGGGATAATAGTCCTCGAGGTTTTGGAAGGGGGACCACTTAATAGGGCAGGAATTGGTAGATGGGATGTAATATACGCATTAAATGGTACGCCAATACGTACATACCAAGATCTAACATATTTCATGAGTAATATTAAGCCTGGCGATAATCTGGTGATTTCAACCAGTAAAGGCGATATCACAATAGTTGCTGCTCCAAACCCAGATAATCCACAGAGGGCCATAATTGGAATAGTTTCTCCAATACTAACTTATTATCCAAGCAGACTTGGATTAGGCTTTTTCTGGGACATACAACTATACCTCATCTTGAATTGGCTGCTTTTAGTACTCATTAATGTTGCAGTATTCAATATGCTTCCAATTCCGCTACTTGACGGGGACAAATTTATCCAATGTTTACTCGAAAAGATCACCGTAAAAGGGGAAGTTATAAGGAAAATCTTGAACACCCTCTCAATATTTTTGATAGCCGCCAATATGCTTCTAAGCTTCACGTAAGATGGTTTTAAAAATATTGTACCTTGTACCAATTTAGTCCTCTGTTTGCTCTAAGATACGATATTTATGGAATTCTTATGTAAGTTGGAAGCCAGTATATAATGATGAAATTCACCAATACTGCTAAAGCTGTTACGTAGACCCACATTATGACGCCCCTCAATCTAACCTTATTTAAATTAGGGTTCTCTGGCATTGCATAAAGGACGCAACTAAGTGAGAGACCAAGAGAGAGAACTAGTGAAGCGAGGAAATAGTTTCTAATATTGGGGTCAAAGGCCAGTCTAGATCCAGCTAGCGCGGCGGCAAACCCCACCATAAATGAACCTAAGATTGCGAGCAATATTCTTTCAACGCCCTCCTTTCCATGAAATGATATAATAGTCATAAAGATAATTAAAGAAATGGAGATAGATGCTGACATAACACCCTTCTCCTCGGGAGGGCCTCCAACCAGAGAACAGAATGCAACGGTAACTACCAGTAGGAGGAGTGAGGTAAAGAATTGTGTAAGAATTATTTTTTCATTCTTCAACCTACTCAATAGGGTAATCATTTTACCACCTAACATCAATCCTTTATCGTTACAAATTTAAAGATTTAAGCTAAAGATACCTTTAAACTAGCATTTAAGATTTCCTACTTAACTCTAGAACTTAATTTTTGGCTCTCAATCGATAATTTTATAAAAATATAAAAAAGAGGGTAATTTGCTAATAGTCTTAGTTATAATTCCCTAGTTTTTCGGAGAGTTTTACAAGCAGCTTTTTTGCTTCCACTACATTTTTTATTTCTCTCCGGCATTTCGTACACACGCTTAATGCGCTTAGAATGTCATGGTAGAACTCTTTATATTTGGGGGCCTTTTCTTCAACTACGCGTTTTAGCGCCCATTCTATCTGCGGCTGAGGCATAAATGTATTCCCACAGATACTACAATTAGCTAAATTAACCTCATTTACAACTTTTGCTGTCTGCCTATCGCTCGTTAATAGATGATATTCTTTTGTGAGTCTTATTGCTTGCGTTGGACATTCATCTTGGCAGAATGCACAAAATGAGCAATGTCCATAATTAACCCTTACAATCCTCTTATCTGGACCATCTATGATTTCTATGGCGTCCGCTGTGCATATTTGGGCGCATGCACCGCATCCTATACATTTCTCTTTATCAATTTCGTGCTTCCCGCGGAAGCCCTCCGGGGCCAGCCAGTAATCCTCCTTTTCCTCAATTTTAGCCCCTAATATTTCGGCTACAGCCTTAATAATTGCTTGTGGGCGTGGCGGGCAGCCTGGAATATAATAGTTGACTGGTATTATTTGATCTGGGGGCCCAACCATGGTATAGCCTTTATCAAAGATCTCTTTTGTTAAGGCGCAGTTACCCACAGCCACTACTATTTTTGGCGGATTAATTTTTTTATAGACCTTCAGTAGCTCATTCTTACCCTTAATGTTCATTCCACCAGTTAAGACTAGAACATTTGCCTCTTCAGGTTTTTCAACAACTTCAACGCCTAATTCCATAAGCCTATATCGCGGAGCGAGACACTCTAAAATTTGTACGTCACACCCATTACATCCAGCAGAGAGGAAGCGATAAACAGATATCTTACCCATTAAACCACCTCCATCATTTTAGGGCTACAATTCGTCTCTTACCAGTTTTCACGTTAACTATGGTTACTCGATCAGTACACGCGAAGCATGGGTCTATGCTCTCAATTACGGCTCTAGCATTCTCAAGGTATTCACCGCGCAACATCTCAAGTATGGCGAAATTGTTGGCATATGAAGGCGTTCGAACCTTAACTCTCTCCGGAATATTTGTACCATTAGACTTAATATAATAGATTAGCTCGCCGCGGGGAGCCTCGGCTCTACCAATTTCCTCACCTACTAGCGGCTCGCCTGGTTTAACAGCAATCTCGCCGGGCGGCAGATTATCTAGAGCTTGCTCAATTATGCTCATACTTTCATATGTTTCCCTAGCCCTTACGAGGGCTTTTGCGCGAACATCACCCTCTCTCTCAACTATAACCTTAAAATCAATTTTATCGTAGGCGGCATATGGATCATCCTTCCTTATATCGCTAGCTATTCCAGAACCCCTAAGGGTCGGTCCAACAGCGCCTACTTCCAGGGCTTTATCCCTAGGTAATACACCAACGCCCTTTGTCTTCTTAGTGAATGCGCCATTATCATCGAGGAGCGACATTATGTAGTCTGATAAGGGTTTAAGGGATTTGAGGGCCTTCCGTGTTTTCTCAGCCTTCTCGGGAGTTATATCTCTCCTAACGCCACCAATCGTGTTTATCAAATAGTTTATTCTATTCCCGGTTAAGTATTCAAGTAAATCCTGAATTATCTCCCTCTCGCCCATTATTTTTAGGAAGGCATCATGCTCATGCAGACTGTGGGCTAATATGCCGAACCATAAGTAGTGGCTATGTAATCGCTCCAACTCCATATATATACATCGGAGATATTGGGCGCGCTCTGGAACATCGATTTTCATAAGCCTTTCAACAGTCTGCGCATAGCATAACGTGTGTATGCCTGAGCATATGCCGCATATACGTTCAGCAAGCGCCAAATTCTGCATGTAAGTTTTTGTTGTAAAAATCTTCTCTATGCCTCGATGCATATAGCCTAGCTCAAGCCTAGCATCAATTATCTTGTTGCCCTCAACTAATAGCTCAAAACGCTCAGGCTCAACTAGTTGAGGGCGATATGGCCCGATATAAATTGTCTCCGGCATTTAAACCACCTCCATTTTCTGAATTAATTGTAAAACAGGGCTTCTATGGAGCTCAAGATGAAGATTCTTATATGGGACCCCAAAGGATAAGGCGAGAAGCTCCATCAGATTTATGCATGGCATATTGTACTGTATGCCATAAGACCTTAACATAACCTGCCCTATCTCAAACTGTATCATGCACGCTGGGCACGCTGTTACTACCGCTTCAGCCCCCGCTTCCCTCATTTTGCTCAGCTTTAGGAGTAACCTGTTTTTTAGTGAAAACTCTTCGTTCGCCTGCATGCTTGGGTAGCCGCAGCATAGGCGCTCAAATCCATAATCAACTATCTCCACGCCTGTTTGCGCCGCTATCTCCTTCATCATCATTGGCTTACGCATTATGTCGGGGCTTTTATACTCGCGATATAGGTGGCAGCCGTAGTGTAATGCAACACGCATCTTTTGGGGCTTAACAATTTGACTCCTAATCTTCTCTAAGCCGATATCCTCATACAGGACTTCAATCACATGTTTAACATTAGATTTGCCCCTATATTCCCTACCGTAATGCTTCAGAATTTCATTCACTTTCCCTCTTTTCTCCACATCATGCCTTAGAATTTCATTTGCTTCAGCCAGCGTTTCATAGCAACCGTTGCATAGGGTCATCATATCTAACCCTAGCTCCTCAGCTAAAGTTAGGTTTCTAGCGGATATCGCCAGAGCGGACATCTCATCTATTAGGCGGGATATGACGGGTTCCGGGCAGCATGAGTACCCAAGTAGGTCAACTGCTTCGAGACCTATCTTCTCAAAGACTTTTCTTGAGGCGATTTCGATATTTGGCAAGCGCATTGGAATCTGGCATCCGAGAAAGAAGGCATATTTAACCATAACCTAAACCTCCATTACTCACTTATATCTAAGTTTCTTCTTCTCCCAGTCAAACCCAAATTTCTCATCAACATTAATTTCCTTAAGAATGCCTTGAAACTCGCTCATAGATCCTTCACTAGTGAAGACGAAAGCTGAAGACTTTTGTAAGCCAGCCTCCTCACGCTTCTTTTGGATGAAGGCTGATATTGGCGCTACACAACCACTTGATATCAATGCCTCAGCGACCGGTCTGGCTTTAGGCGGCAAAGCACCCTCAAAGGGCTTCTTTAGGGGGCGCTTATCATCAGGCCAGTCTTTAGTTAATATTAAGCCATGCTCCGGCTGCGGATGATTAATTAATTTGACACCGAATAAATCCGATATCTCCCTCTCAATGAAGTTTGCCGCTGGAATTAAATCAGCTATTGACTCAAGCGTATTATCTTCCTTAGGTTTCAAGCTCCTAATAGTCGCAACAATCCCGTCTATGTGGAAGTGATATAAGTATTCCATGTCTAAGCCGAGGTCGACTGCTGAAAGCGTCATAAATCTCATGGTTTGATAGCGTTTCTTTAAGGCTTGAACCGCTCTCCTGACGGCGGCTGCTCTAACCTTCACGAAAATTCTTCTTTCACGCTGCCTGTAAGCTTCAAGAAGATCTTCGCCAAGCTCCTCCCTCAAATAATTGAGTACATCATTCTCCAGAATCATGCTTTTACCTCCAGATAACGTTCTCTATTAAATTTCCAAGCCTCCTTCCTAGATGCAACCCTTATAGCTTGAGGCGAGCAGAATTTCGCGCATTTAGGATCACCATCACAGAAATCGCATTTCATAGCAACATGAAAGTCAGCGTTAAACCATGGGACAGATAACGGACAAACAAATGTGCATGTTTTACAGCCAATACATCTCATCGGGTTTATTTTAACCCAACCTTTTTCTTCATCTTTTACCGCAGCCTCCTTTGGGCATGCCGCCACACAAAGCGGTTCCTCACAATGCTGGCAGTATATCGCCTCAAACTTCCCCAACTTCTCATCGAACTGTATGTGTAAGTGGGCTTTCTCCAAACTGAACTCCCTGAAATGGTGGTAGGAGCAAGCAATTTGACAGAAGAGGCAACCGGTGCATTTCATTGGATCATAGAGAAGAACAAGCTGCTCACTTACATCAACGTCTTTCATCTGATCTCCCTCACAGTTAAATTAAAAATAATTTAAAATTGACCTATTTAGAGTTTTCTTTAATTCAAAAATTTACTAGTAATTATTCTATTTACCAAAATCAAGCTAAACATTATGAAATACAATTTTAAAGGGCTATTCTTATTGAAGAGCGTTTATCTATTTCTGTATTAGTACTTCCAGAATTTGATTATTGCATTTTACGATAGATACATTGTTTATGTCTGATAGCGCGATTGGAAGTTTGATTTTCCGGCCCTTACCAACATGTACTTCCATATATCCTACTCCTGAACTAATTTTTACCCCTCTATTCACACACGAGCAGCGCGCTAATATTCTCACCTGTTTTTCATCCTCAAAAATATCCACCAATATATCGTCCCCCGATAAGTAACCTTCACTCTCAAAAAGGCATTTTCTTCTTAGAAGGTTTTCGATCGGCTCAGGCTTTAGATGTGGTTCTTCTTCGATCATTTTCTTAACAAGAACCTTGCAGAAAACATCTATGTTCAATAGGGCTTCTTCAAAATTATTTCCCATAAATATTCCCTAAAACAATATTTTATTTACCAGTATATATTGTTTTTTAAAAATTAAGTTTAGCATAAGAAGGTTTATCTATAATCTCAAAAAATATATTGTTTGAAGTAAGATGAAGGTAATTGCGCTTAAAAATCATAGGTGCTATTGCTGTGGCTCTATAATTAAAGAGGGTGAGGAGTGCTTCGCTTTCATGGTTGCTCCGCTTAACCCCGGTAAAAGCGAGTTTGACGTTATTTATACATGTCTTAAATGCTTAGATGAAGAATCTTGCAGAGTTAAGATAAGGGAGCGGGGCGGCGCAGTAAAATAAAAGAAAGTATTGTTAATTGTTTCTCTCCACGGTTGAAGACGAAGATTCTTCTCGCCCAAAGAGGATGAGCAATATGGATTTTCCTATTTCCGGTTTGGCTAACGTGGTAGGACGTGCCTAATCACTTTAATAATGTTCTCGATATGTTTACTGCGCTCATGTAGCGCTTTATTTATTGCTATGTCAGCATTTATCGCCCCTACACTTGCTATATTATTCAGTCCTGAAATTATCGCCCTTAAGTAGGGTATTTCAGGTAATTCGGACATAAGTCTCTCAGCCTGAGATTCAAGAACATTTTTCATCTCAAGCACGCTGTTAGCGATTTTAAGGTCTCCTGTGAAGATGCAGTCAATAGCTTTCTGGAAAATTTTTTGGGCGGCTTCGCCAAACTCGTAAATTCTTTTTATCACATCTGCCTGTATTCTATCTCGGTATATATTGAGGGATATCACCTTCTTAGCTATATCCTCAGAGTAATCGCCTATTAACTCTAAAGACTGAAGTATTAATCTTATAGCTGGTATGAGCAATACATCTGTTAAACCTATTTGTTCAGCTAACTCATGCTTTCTCTGCGCATGTATAATTAGACGCGTAGCTAAGTAGTAGATGGTGTCCGCTTCATTTTCACGCTCAATAGCTTCTCTTGCCAGAGATTCATCGTTTTCCATAAGAGATTGCATAGCTTCGGAAAGTACTGTTGAAACAATTAGGGATAAACGTCTGATCAGCATGTCTATTTTAAACTTTGTCGGATCTAACGAACAATGAAGAAGAATATTGTTTGATGTTTCTTCAAGTATGCCTAATCCAATAAGTTTACGCGTGATCCTCCGGACCTCATCTATATGGGTCTTTTCTATGCGGTTCCGTGATATTATCCTAATAAGATTACATCCAAGAATATAACCGCCCACAATTATCCTCTCAAGCATGCCGGGTTCATCACATAAATCAGCATTAACCACGTATTCCTCCTCAATCTCCTCTTGACGAAAGAATTTGCTCGGAACTATCCTTAGCGCCCCGCCTTTTTCTGGCATAATAAAAACTAGATCTCCGGGTTTAATGCTGTTTTCCCTTATCCACTTGTTTGGGAGTGAAACTGTTATTGTTGAGCGCCCAACTTTCTGTAGTTTTCTACTTTCCAACGTGATTCACCGGCATATATGATATTTACCAGTTATTATTTTATTTGCATCAAATATATATTTTTCGCTTGAATTATATATCACTCAAGTGTAAAGGAGGTCGGTATATATGCCAAAATGGAAGACCGTTAGTATAAGGCAAGAATTGATGGAAGAGGTTGAGAAAGCAGTCAAAACCGGGAGATATAGAAGCGTATCGGAATTTGTCTCGGAGGCAATAAGATTGCGCTTGGAGGAACTGATGCGCGCTAAGGGAATATCAGCTGAGAGAAGAAAGGAAGTTCTAGCAGCAGCTAAAGAGCAGATGTTATATACGCCAAAGCACACATGGGCTCAAATAACCCCCGAGGGAAACATACGAATTGGGCTTTCTGATTATGCTGCAAAGCATTTGAAGGGCATAGCTCACGTCATGACTGAGTCGCTTGGGAAGGATGTTAATAAGATGGAGCCAATAGGTGTTGTTGAAACATGGATGTTCATGTTTGACATTTACGCACCAGTCAGCGGAAAAATAGTTAAGATTAACGAGGACCTGAAAAGTGAGCCACAACTAATAAATGAGGACCCATATGGCAAGGGCTGGATACTGGAGATTAAACCTAAAAACTCAATGGTGTTAGAGGAGGAGCTAAACGATCTATTAAGCGCTAGAGAATATAACAAGTGGGTAAGCAAGCTAGAGGGTAGACTACGCGAATAAACAGCCACTCTTAAATAAAATCTTTCAACATCCCCATTTATTTTTAGCTTTAATTCTTACCTTTGAGGGATAATTAATGTTAGATTTAATTTTAGCTTCTTACCTGATTCTTATGGGCCTTATTGTTGGTATTTTATCTGGCTTCTTTGGTTTTGGAGGGGGTTTCATTCTCACACCTTTTCTCATTAATATTGGAAACCCAGCCAACATAGCTGTTGGAACAAGTGTTACGCAAATATTTATGTCCTCAACAATCGCATCATTAAGACATAAGCGTTTAGGTAGCTTAAACATTAAACTGGGATTAATAATTGCTGTAGTCTCGGTTTTTGGGACGGAGCTTGGAGCGCAAGCAATTGAATACCTCAAAGAAAGTAGTGTTCAGCATTTGAATTTTATTGTTAGCACAGCTTATGTTCTGATTTTGGGTTCAATTTCAACTTACATGCTTTATGAAAGCAAAAAATCAGGGGGCAAGAAAATTTCATGTAAAAATGGAACTTTATGGACCAGAATCCGTAGGGTTAAAGCGCCACCATTAATTGACTTACCCCAATTGGACTCTGAGCCAATCTCCCTCTGGATAATAATCTCAGTAGGTTTAATCGCTGGCTTGCTGGCTGGTTTTCTAGGCGCTGGTGGAGGCTTCATTCTTGTTCCATTACTAATTTATGTTATCGGCTGCAAACCACAACATGCTGCTGGAACATGCACCTTTGTAATGCTGTTAAGCTGCGCATACGCATCCCTATCGCACGCTATTAAGGAGAATGTTAACTTTTTATTAGCCGCTCTAATTTTCATTGGTTCCTCCCTAGGCTTACAGGTAGGGATCTCAGCAACAAAATACGTGAAAGAAACTGATTTTAAGGCGGTTTTTGGCCTTTGTGTGGGGTTCATATCTTTAAGCGTAGCCACAAAAATATTTTCTGAAGCGTTTAAAAGCAATTTTTTGGAGTGATCTCGCAGATAATTATTTTTTCAGCAACATCTTTAGTTGCTTCTCTCATAATAATACTATCTTTTAAAGCTAAGCATCAAAAGCAAATTTAACTTAAAATTATATAAGTGTGCAAAAATAATGCTTTGTGGCTTAATTATTTTAACGGTTATTTTTCGTCCCTTTTCCGCTTCTGGAAGTTTTTCAGCCATATTGATAGAGGATGAAATCTTCCTCTCCCTATTG
>Ga0185307_1000611_pt1 | contig 22157 bp, 23 predicted proteins | sample LHCtaG_FD_128010 | JGI IMG/M metagenome (GOLD analysis project Ga0185307, IMG submission 128010) | Hot spring microbial communities from Little Hot Creek, USA to study Microbial Dark Matter (Phase II) - LHC4sed_matched (SPADES... | ecosystem: Environmental > Aquatic > Thermal springs > Hot... | reverse complement strand
TTACCGGGGGAGACAGCAGAATGAAGGCCAGGTTAAAGGCCTTGCCAGACAAGCTGAGAGGAGGTGCATGGCCGTCGCCAGTTCGTGCCGTGAGGTGTCCTGTTAAGTCAGGCAACGATCGAGACCCGCGCCCCTTGTTGCCAGCGGCACCCCGAAAGGGGGCCGGGCACACTAGGGGGACTGCCGCCGATAAGGCGGAGGAAGGAGCGGGCCACGGCAGGTCAGTATGCCCCGAATCCCCCGGGCCACACGCGAGCTGCAATGGCAGGGACAATGGGTTCCGACCCTGAAAGGGGGAGGTAATCCCTAAACCCTGCCTCAGTTGGGATCGAGGGCTGCAACCCGCCCTCGTGAACATGGAATCCCTAGTAATCGCGGGTCATCAACCCGCGGTGAATACGTCCCCGCTCCTTGCACACACCGCCCGTCGCTCCACCCGAGTGAGGCCTAGATGAGGCGCGGTTTCCTTGGCTGCGTCGAATCTAGGCTTCGCGAGGGGGGAGAAGTCGTAACAAGGTGGCCGTAGGGGAACCTGCGGCCGGATCACCTCCTAAGAAGTAATGGCTTCCTGCGTTGTGGGGTTGGTGTTAGGCTCCGCATAAATCTTTGAGGTTTTTGTGGTAAAATTTATTAGATGGATTATTTGTTATCTTTAGTTTTGTTTGGGATTTAATGTTGTTGGTGGCGTGTATGGTGAGTAAGGATCAAGTTATAGGCACGCTAATATTTGTTGTGTGCCTCGCTGTAGCAGCTGGATACTTTATTGTTGTCGTCTTCCCTCAATCTATAGCTGGGCTTCTAAATTGGGATGCGGATGAAGTCCGGTTCTGGGCGATAGCCATAGTTGTGCTCATAGCCTTTTTGGCAGTAATGCTTATTGGGGCGTGGATTGGGTGGACTATGGCCACAACTCCGCCGCCTAAGCCTATTGAAGAAATCGAGAAAACCTTGGAGGAAACTGGTGAGTCTAAGGAAGGTGAGCAACAGTAATCTTTAGGGTGCTTGGTCTTAACCTAAGATGGCTTAAAAATTGTTGAAGAATTTTTAAGTTTTCTTAGTAGCATTAACTTGCAAATCAATTTTTTAGCTCCATCGAAAATGGGTAAGTATTAAATGCATCTTAAAAGTAATTTTCAATTGTAATCTGGGTGATCATAAATGGCTGATGTAAGAGGAGTTATTTTATGCGGGGGCCCGGGTAAGAGGCTTAGGCCGATTACATACTATTTCCAGAAGGCAATGATTCCCATCGGGAAGATGCAGAAGCCCCTACTTGAATACATAGTTAGGTTATTAAGATTCCATAGTATAAGGAACCTAACTTTTCTCGTTGATTATAAGGCTGAGCAAATAATAAATTACTTTGATAATGGTTCCAGGTTCGATGTGAATATAACTTATGTTTATGATGATCCGTCACTTAAGGGGACGGCTGGCTCAATAATTAACGCCTATAGAAGGAGGGCTTTAAACACTGATGAAACCCTACTCATTTATTACGGCGACATTTTAACAAACATGAATATCCGAGATTTTCTAAAGTTTCATAGGGAGAGAAATGCTGCCGCCACAATTGCACTTTCAAGCGGCTTCACCGTCAGGGTTGGCGTAGCTGACCTGGAAAACGATGGGAGGATTCGCTGCTTCCAGGAGAAACCTAAAATAGAGAAACCAGTCAGCATAGCAATAGCAGCTTTAGAGGGAGAGATGCTTAGAGAGATGGATAATTTAGCGGGCGGAAAGCGCGAGTTCGATTTTATGGGTGATGTAATACCGCACTTAATAAGCAGCGGAATGAGGGTTTACGGATACTTAACAGACGCTTTTTGGTATGATGTTGGAAGCACAGAGGCTTATGAGAAGCTGGAGCCCGAGGTTGTTGATAAGATATTTGCCTTCTTATATAAATGAGAGAAGAAGGCATGCTGGCAAAAGCTCAATATAAGATTTTTTCTTTACCCTACGCCATTAAAGATGCTGATTTTAAGGGTGAAGTATCCCCGGAGATTGAAGTAGCATCCATATTTGGATTAGCATCTTGCCGCAGGAGAAAGAGGGGAATTTTAATTGGTAGGTCCGAGAGTTTAGGGGCTATTTCAAAAATATATTATCCACTAATATATGCGCCTTGCGAAGAAAAGGCAATTATTATGGATGGGCTTGGGTTCTCCCATATTAAACTTTCTGAAAGCAGAGTTCCAGACGCAACAATTTTTACAGAGAAATTAAGGGAAAGCAGAGTTTCACTAGAGAGTTTCATTAAGACGCTAAATATGGGCGTTGAGTTATTCTCTAAGCCCTTAAATGGGGTGGAGTGGAGGCTCGAATACTTGATTGGGGAGCCTGAATTAGTGAAGACGCTGTCGTCCCTCACCAACATGTTAAAGCCTATAGAGGATCCCAATTTTCCAATAATTTCGCCTAGGGTTTCAGTGAACGACGCGGATAAGGTTGTAAAGAAAATTTCCGAGGAAAGGCGAAGGCTGAGAATTGAGGTTAATATGTTAAGGTATGCATTACAGGTTTTAGGGAGAGAAGTTAACCATCATATGGAGAAGCTGGATAGGGAGGGCGAGCAGATATTACGCGAATATAAGAGGCGAATGGCTGAAATTGAGAGCAAGGTGGGCGAGAGAATTAAGCAGTTAATTAGGGAGGAGGAAGGTGAGGAAAAGAGGATTAGAAGCATATATAATAGAAAGAGGAGGGCGATTTTTAGGGAGATAGAGAAGATTAATAAAGCAATTCTCAAAGTTGAGATTCTTCTGGAGAAGAGCAGAGGAAAGAGAGCGGGATATAGGGGTAAACGGGCAAGCAAAATCGAATTTTATGAGAAGAAAGTAAGCGACCTAAGGAAAAGAGTCAATAACCTCCATAGAGACGAGGAGGAGATTCGTAGGGGGGAGGAAGAGAAGATTAGGGAGATTAAGGAGAAATACAGCGCGCTGATATCTAGCGAAAGGGAGAAACTTGAAGTCTTAAGAGAGTCTAGGGATGCTGAAATGGCGAGAGTGAATGAAGTAAGTAACAAAATTAAGGCGGCGCACTCATTCTTCATGAAACGAATAGAGCAGCTTATTGAGGAAAAAAGATTGTTGATGGAGACTATTGAAGGATATATGCTCCCATTGAAACTTGAGGAAACAGTATTAGTCGGCATACCATTATATGTTGTTAGATATGAGAGCCGCGGGGAGTTTAGGTTTGATGTTTATCCACCAGCCAGAGCTATCAGCCTAGCTAAAGCGCTCCAAACTATTGAAGGCGATTTTTTTGCGCTCAGCTTGGAACGTAGGCTTACATTGTTCTTAAGCCCTCTCTCAGAAAACTTAAGTAATATTATCTCAAAAGTTTTTAGCAAATATATTGGTGAGGATAAGTATTTGAGTGAAAATATTAAGCGCATGGTTGAAGATAGGAATATTCTGAAATTAAGTGGTATAAGGGAGCTTTTGAGGAATGGACTCAATAATCTTGAGTCTGAGGGATGGATTAATAGTCAGGAGAAGGATGCGCTCCTAAAATATTTAGAGTCTCAGTAAAAGGGGAATTAATTTTAAGAAGTTAAGGCAAATTTTGTTCTATGTCATATCCTTTAATACAGATTCCCAGAATGGTTAGAATTAGACAGAAAATTCACGCCCCTAAAATAGATGACTATGTATCGGTTTTAAGGAGGGAGCTAGAGAGAGCTGGCTTAAAGGAGAAGGTTAAGCCAGGTGCTAAGATAGCTATTACTGCTGGCAGCCGTGGAATAGCTAACATAGATAAGGTTCTTGCAACGATAGTTAGAGAGGTTAAAGAGGCTGGCGGGGAACCATTCATTGTGCCAGCTATGGGGAGCCATGGAGGGGCAACTCCAGAGGGGCAAATAAATGTTCTTAGAAGACTCGGAATAACTCCTGAAAACATCGGTGCACCAATTTACGCATCTATGGAGGTTGAAGAGGTAGGTCGGCTCAGCAATGGCACGCCAGTTTATATTGATAGATTCGCCCTAAAGTCCGATGGCATAATTGTTGTGAATAGAATTAAGCCTCACACCGACTTTAAGGGTAGGATAGAGAGTGGCTTAATGAAGATGATGGTTATAGGACTTGGTAAGCAGAAGGGCGCTGAAATAATACATAGGTATCAGCTTGAGGGCTACCATAAACTTATCCCTGAAGCGGCTAGGCTAATCATGGAAAAGGCTCCAATAATTATGGGGGTTGCAATAGTCGAGAATGCCCGTCATGAAATAGCCATAATAAGAGCATTAAAGCCCGAGGAGATCGAGAAGGAAGAAGCCAAGCTCCTAGAGTCCGCTAAGAATTTGATGGCTAGAATACCCTTCAAGGAAATAGATGTTTTAATAGTGGATGAGATGGGAAAAGATATAAGCGGTGTTGGAATGGATACGAACGTTATAGGCAGATTCTGGACATCGCCTGAAGAATATGAGCCGCGCGCACCGAAAATAAAGAGGATAGTTGTCTTAGACTTATCGGAGGAGTCTGAAGGAAATGCTGTCGGAATAGGTTTAGCGGATATAACGACTAAAAGGCTTATCTCAAAAATAAATTTTGATACAACATTCTTAAACTGCCTAACTTCCACATGGCCTGAGATGGCGAAGATCCCGCCTTTTCTACCTAATGATCGAGATGCAATTTTGATGGCTATAAGATGCTGCGGCCCCATAGATCCATTAAAGGCTAAGATTGTTAGAATCAAAAACACGCTTGAACTGGAATATATGTGGATATCAGAAAGCCTATATGAAATGGTGAAGAGCGATAGGGAATTATCAGAGCGCATAGAGGTACTGGGCGAGCCGGAAGAGATGCAGTTCGACGTACTCGGCAATCTAGCCCGCTAAAAAAGGCTTTCACTTTAAGAGGATCAAAAAATAGAGGATAGATGGAAATGCAGGAGAAGGATAAATCATCCAGGAAGAATCGTTTGAAAATTGAGGGCGACTTAGATTTTAAAGAGAGGGTACGTCAAGCCCTTAAATTGGTAAAGTCCGCTGGCTACTATGACTTTTTGAGAACATATATACGCTGTATAAGGGAGGTTGATGGCTTAACGCAACTTAGAGTTTCTGAGGCAACCATTTGGGCGAATAAGTATGCTGTTGAAGATCCGGTTGACGCTGCTGGCAGATTCATTCAAGAAGCATATTACATGAAGATGCACCTTGAGGGAGAACAGATGCATGAGGGCATGATGGAACTTCGATCCTTCGAGAAACGCATAGAATTCCTGAAGAAATTAAAAGAGAAAAGCCGGGTGCAAGAGATTAAGAGCAAATGTGAGAGACTAATAAGGATGTGGAATGAAAACATCCTAATTTACTAAAGTGCACTTTAAGAAATTGAAGGATTATTCTAAAATTTTTCCAGCCATAATTTTTGAGGTAATGTGAGTTCTTAAAAAAGCGTAAATAACCCAGTTCCATTATATATTAGTGAAGGTTGGCTGAAGGGTGTGAAGCGCGTTATAGCTGATCTGCATATACATAGTAAATATAGTCGCGCTACGAGCGCCAACATGAATATTCTAGAAATATCCCATTTCTCGCAGATTAAAGGTTTAACGCTTGTTGGAACAGGGGATTTTACGCATCCGAAATGGCTTCGCGAGATTAAAGAGAAACTGGTGGAGTTTTATGGAACCGGACTTTATAAGCCAGCGGACGCCCTTGAAAAGCCAGTCTGGTTCATGATTACTGGCGAGGTTTCAACTGTCTTCGAATTTAATGGTGAAACAAAGAGGGTTCACCACGTTATACTTGCGCCCAGCATTGAGGTGGCTGAGCAGATAAATGACAGATTATCTAGGTATGGGGATCTGGAATTGGATGGGAGACCCACGCTCAATATGTCGGCCCCCCATCTTGTTGAAGAGGTTATGGAGGTATCAAGGGACAATATGGTTTTTCCAGCCCATGCATGGACACCTTGGTTCAGCGTCTTCGGAGCATTTAGCGGCTTTGATAGGATGGAGGACTGCTATCAAGATATGATTAAACATGTTTATGCTTTGGAGACAGGTTTATCCTCGAATCCGCCCATGAACTGGCGCTTAAGCTCTCTAGACAGGTTCACGCTCCTATCTAATAGTGATTCACATTCAAGTTGGCCTTGGAGGATTGGGAGAGAAGCAAACTTGTTTGAGCTCGAGCATTTAACTTACTGGGATATAGTGGATTCGATCAGGAGGAAAGATGCTAGTATTCTAAGGCTTACTATTGAAACCGACCCAGCGTATGGCAAATATCATTGGACGGGGCATAGAGCGTGCGGCGTCTCGCTTCCTCCAGAGGAGGCCATAAAGCTTGGGAATAAGTGCCCAGTATGCCGTAAAAGGCTCACTAAGGGTGTTGAGCAGCGCGTTGAGGAGCTGGCTGATAGACCGTATGGCTTTAAGCCTCCCGGTTCGCCGGGATACATGCATCTTCTGCCGCTCTCGGAGGTTATATCAGCGGTTATAGGCGCAAACTCACCAAACTCTCAGAAAACATGGAGCCTCTATAATGCTTTAATCTCACGTTTTGGTAATGAATACTCGGTTCTCATAGATGCGGATTTCAATGAGATAGTAAGAGTAACGAACCCGTTAATTGCTGAGGCAATTGTTAGGGTTAGGGAGGGGAGGGTTAAGGTTATTCCGGGATATGATGGTGTTTACGGGCAGATCATAATATTTCCCGAGAGGGGGATTGGTGTAGCGGGGGGAGAGGAAGAGAAAAGTGAAGAAGAGACTGGGGAGATAAAGCAGAAGTCTTTATCAGACTTCTTTTAGTGAAATATTAGGAGCTGGGGTGCAATCTTCAACTATACTATTTCTTGGAAAGTTTCCATTATTCCCCCGAATGATAGATCCATTATCATTTGAGCGCATATCCATGCGGCTGCGCTTAATAAGAGGAGGATCCCGGCATATAGGAAGATTGAGCCCCAGAATCCTCCCTTACCGAACTTTAGAACAAGCGAATTAAAGATAGTTATGCATGCAACTAGGAAAATGTTTCCGGCCTCAACAACTTCTATGGGTATTTGGCCGAATGTAAAGAATGGAAGAGCCGTCATACTTTGGGAGAAGTAGCTTGAAAGGGAGCCTAAAACTACTAATAGAACGACTGTTAGAGGCTGGAGAATATATACTACTGCCTCTAAACTCTTGGCAACGGAGGCCCTCTTCTTCCTAAACTCTAATAGCCTAACGCAGCTGTTTCCCAGTACTTTACTGGTCTCAAGAGGGCTGGCTCCATACTTAAATGCGTCGAGAAACATCTTATTAATTAGGTATACTCTATGTGATGCCGCTTCAGCGGATAAGAGACTGAGCGTTTTCTCATTACTTATGCCCAGCTCAAGCCTGGCGTAGGCTCTCTTCAAGAGATTTTTTAGCGGGCCAAGCTCCAGATAGAGCACATAATATAGGGCGCTTTTCAAACTTGACGCTGAAGCCATATTCTCCCCTAGAGACTTTATTAGGGTGGGATAGTTCTCATCTATCTTATAGATTAGGCGCTCAAACCTATAGGCTATTAAGCCAGGTATGAGGGACCCTACACCAGCAACAATTAACCCGTAGGGCGCTCCGAGGTAAGATCCAAATATGAAGGCTGGCATTATGCAGGCAATTGTAAGTGGGAGAGATGCCCTAAACAGCCTATAGAGGCGTGGCGGATCATTCCTATCAATGTACGCAAATTTCTCCTTAGGTGCGAGAGAGATGAAAGCGACAAGCATGGCGATTAATGTTAGTGGCGTTATAGCATAAGCATAATAAATAACGTCAGGGCTATTCGTGAAGACAACCAAAAGGACAACTATCATTATTATGAAGACTGAAACGCTCTGGAAAGTGCTGTAGACTCCACCGAACGTTTCCATAGCCTTAATTGCCCTCTCATAGTATCCAGAATACTCCTCAAACATTGTTGAAGATTCAAGCTCCAAGTAGCCCTTAGGGTCAAGGCTTGAAAAAATCTGCTCACACCTAACTAAAACATCCTTAAATGGGGGCTTCGTCATCGCTGCAACCTTAGCAGTTGCCTTAGTGAACCCGTATCCAAATTTTCTAGCTACATCACGGATTCTACTAAAGATTCTACTATAGTAGCCGTAGTCCTCCGTTTCATCTATCACGTCAATTAGATCGTCCGGCCCAACCTCGCCAAGCGATATGACATGCATATGTAGGAGTAACGAAACCAAAAGTTCATCCATCCTCTTTGGTATTCTAATTCTGCCATAATAGATGTAAGCTAGAAAGACAAGTATTGTGCTGGCGGCTAAGCCCATTAAAAGAAAACTTAGTAAGTCGCCCCTACTATATAATGAGAGGGCAAATATCGAGAGTGCGAATACCACCGCTGCTGAAAGAATCACTTTCGGTATTTTATCCAAGGAATATTGCCTTCCTTAATATCCTTATAAACCTCTTCTACGCCCCTATTCTCAACCTCAACAACGGTATTCCAAACATCCTTAAAGCTGGGATAATTCTCTGATAGAAACCTTAGGATCTCAGCGCGCTTCCGCAGCTCCTCATATAGCTTTAGGAGCTTATCGGTGCCCCAGCCCCTAAACGGTAAAACCTTAGCTTCAAGGAGGAAGCTTGAGCCAGTAAAGCGAAGCTCATCCCTATCAGCATCATATATGAAGACTGGAAGATAATTTAGGCTGTTTTCCTCCGGGTCATAGCCTAGAATCTCGTTAACTGAGAGGACACGCCTAACAAGCTTTAGGCCCCTCTTTATTCTATTCTGAAATATTGCGATGTTTAAGCCGTTTATGTGCGTTTTAGGAACATTTATCGGCGGAGAAGTCAACCTCTGAAATAACGTTTCTAAATCACCAGCGTGAATGGTTGATACCACCGGATGCCCAGTTTCAATAGCTTGGAATGCTATTTGCCCCTCCTCACCCCTAATCTCACCAACAATTATGTAGTCGGGTCTCTGCCTTAATGCGGCCTTCAAGAGATCAAACATTGTAACCTTGCTACCAGTGTGTAGCCGGGTTACCTCTCTAACCCAATTTTTATGGGCTAAGTTAACTTCAGGGGTCTCTTCAATGCTCACTATCTTCGCATCAGGTCTTATTAGTCCTGCGAATGCATTTAAGCTCGTCGTCTTACCTGAAGCTGTCTCGCCACACATAAAGAATGATATTCCAACTTCAAGAAGCATCCACATGTAGGCTGCTGTTAAATCCGATATTGTCCTCCATTTTATTAGGTGAGCTACTGAGACTGGTTCCTTTGGGAATTTCCTTATAGTGAAGTTGCTTCCGCGTATGCTTATGTCCTCGCCGAAAACTATATTGAACCTTGAGCCGTCGGGCAGGTGGATGTCAAGTATTGGGTGCGTGTAGCTTAAGACTTTCCCATATCTCTCAGCTATACTCCTAAGCAGAATGTCTATTTCTTCCTTGCTCACCTCAAGATTGCTCTCAAGAGACCCGAAAAATTTATGGACAACATATATCTTTCCAGCGCCCGGAACACTGACATCTTCAAGCCATGGATCCGCTAGAAAGCAGTCTACTATGCCATGTCCAAGCTTTTCCCTAATGAAGTGATATATGAAGTCCCTCCTTTCAGATTCAGGTATTTTCAGCTTACCCTTTAAGATAACTTTGTTGAATATTTCGAAGATTACGCGCTCCTTCTCCTTGGAGGTCTCAGCAACTATTGACTTTTCAGTTAGCTCCTTTGCAAGTAAATCCTCAAATTTATCTAGCAAATGCTGGCTTGGCTTTCTAGGCTCAATTATGTTATATTTGCCTATCTCCCCTCCAAGTTTGACATGTATGAATATTCCTAAGCCAACCGGATATATTACGTCTAGGGTTGAAATATTCATGGCGTCTAATGCTAGTTCGCTGGGATCAGATACATATATGGGCCTAAGCCCATTAGCCTCGATATAGGACTTTAAATAGGGAAACTTTTGGACCGCCTCATTTAGCGATTTAGGTATTTCATATTCGAAGGGGCTCACATAATCCTCTTGAGAATTTTTAGTAACCTCCTTAAGTTGTAGGCTCATTAAACTTTTATACCTCCTAATGGCAGAACCCTTAAGCCCAAGTGCGGGTTAACTTCCAAGATAACTGAACTCTTCCTCTCTCCGGCGGTACCCCACAGCTTAACTATTTTAAGAACCTTAACATCCATACCGGCAACCTTACCATTAGCTATCACAAGGTAAACATCTGAGGATGCTTTGAGCTTCATAACTGATTGCTCCGGTAGAAACTGCGGATGAAAAGTTAGGATTATAGTCTTCCCGCTCGTCACCAGATTCTTCATGCGCGTTATAAATGTGAGGAAGACGTGTGGAGGAGTGTTCACGGCTAATACGCTTAAACTGTCTATTACTGCAGCATCATAGCGGCTCCTGTTTATTTCCAGGAAATTTCTCGCAACCCTAAAGAATAGGGATGACAGAAACTTTGTCCATTTTCCACCCTCAACATGCAGTGGAAAGATATCTAAGTAGCCACTCGCATACTTTAGGGAGGCATCTAGATTTATGGATTTCATCATTCTAAGATAGTCTTTAGACGCCGTTTCAGTTGTTATAACGCAAACCTTTAAGCCCTCCCTAAGCATAGAATGAACTATCTGCTGCGTTAGCACCGTTTTTCCCGCACCAAACTCACCTTCAATAGATGCTAGGCATGGGTGCGGGAAACCACCTCCTAAACATCTATCTAGATCCGATATTCCCAGCGATATAACCTTCATAATCTCACACCCTCCCCAACGGCTGATACACCGTAATGGGATGCAAAAACAACAATAACGCTACTGTTTGCGGGTATCTCGGGAGCCCCTTGAGGTAAATAGGCCTCTATTAAGGCTTCCTCACCAGGATTTAGGCTTCTATGAGAATTAACATCTAATAGGAAATTTGTGCCAGCAACCCTTATTTCAAGTATGCTGTAATCCTCTATGAGGTAGGATCTCCAATAAATATTCTTGTAGCTAACTATTATGCTATTCCAATTATAATCTTCTCTCATTAAGAAGATTTGTTTTGAGCCACTATTCCTAACATAAAACCTTATTTTTGAAGCATTTACCTCATCTAAAAATAGGTCTATCTTAACCTCGTTTGCATGGCTGCTCTTAAACATTAAATATTTGAGTTGAGCTAGAGTGTTTATTGCAGAAATTATTGTTGTAGCCATAACGCTTGTAAAAATTATTAATCCTATTAGGGAGATTGCCGAGGCAACCGTTACGGAGAAGCCCATCTTTTAAACTCCCTCCTTAGGGAGGGGCAAAAACATAGCTGTCTGATAAGCCCCTATAAAGGACGACTTTAACTTCGTAGAGGCTGGCTTGCAAATTATCTCTTGGAAAAACTCTTATTATTGCTGTTTCAGCAACCCCCCATACGCCATCCCCATTCGAATCTTCTACACTGAACTTTCCACTCCCAACGCTAGCATTTTGATCATACGTGTAGAGCGCAGCCTTTTTGTATTCGCCGAAATACACGTCCATTAAGCCAAAGTTCGTTATTGGGATTATGCCCGTGTTCTTGGCATATATTATGAAGTGCGCTGGGCTTGTAGTATTATTTATTGTTGCGTAAACTATGCTTACGCGAATATCGAAGCTGCTTTTTGCATCGGATAGGCTCTGCATTATGCTATTTTGAAGTGTTGTTCCACTGTAGATGGCGTAGGCTGAGAAGCTGCTCGCCAATATGACGGATGAAACCAGTATGATTATTTCGCTGAGGGTTACGGAGAAGCCCACCCCTTAAGCCACACCCCATTTAAGCGCCTACTTCTGAGGAAATTCTTTATTAGCTCGGCAACCTCGCTTTGACTTATTCTAACGCCCATAATGTTGGCGATGTTATAGATGCTTAAGGTGAAGATGTCCTCAGTTATATTGTTGGATTTAGCGCTTTTTATCGCCCCAGCCAAATTAGATATGTATGCTGCTGAACCCTTAGGTATGAAACCGAAGTACTCGGAGTACTCGCAGATCTTTCGTATACTATCCTCACTAAAGCCCAGATCAAGCATCGTGTAAACCCATTCAATAAGCGATATTGTCCTCCTAAAATCAAGTTTCACGGGTGTAAGCGTCTCCTCAAAAATTTCCTTAAATTTTGTTTCAGGAGTTTCCTCCCTAATTTTCTCAGGTTCTATTTCCATTTTTGGGAGGATTGCTTCGGAAGGTTTTTCCCTTTTCTCCTCCTCTTTTTCCTTAGCCATCTTCTCTATTAGCGGTTTAGCCTCATTCACCTTCGCCAACCCCTCCTCATCAGTTATCAGCTTTAGGAGGTTGAATGGGTTCTCCATCTCGCTTATCGCTGAGCGTATGTCTATAAGCGCCCTCTTCAAATCCTCAACCGTACTCGCAATCTCATTTACCTGATTAACCGCTGACTTAATCTCCCTTATCTCCTTCTCAAGCTCCTCAATCTTATTATCCCTACCCTCACTCATCCAGCATCCTCATCCCCTTAAGATTCTATAAGAAGGAGCGGCTCCATTTTTATCCTCTAGACTAATGATTCATCGCATAGGATATTTCATGCTTCTGAAACAAGAGTAGAGAAAAACAATATAGACTACAAGCAGCCTAAAACAAAGGAATAATTAACCTTCAATTCTAAAAATAACATAAAAAATTGGATAAAAACAAAAAGTGGGGAATATGAGGGAGATTTTTATCCTAAGTCAACATAGGCTTCTTTCGGCAAGCCGACTGGTATTAGCCGCTCAACAGTCAGCGCAGCACCCCTACTAGTCCTAACCTCAATCTTAACCTTACTATAAGACTCCAGGGCATTATGATTTGAAAGCTTTATTACCAAGAGAGCTTTCTCATTAACCTCCAAGACGTTGTCTCCATCACCATTATAAATTGCGAATACAGCTACGTCTTCCCCTGTTAAACTTTCGAGTAGTTTATCAACGTCCTTTTCTTCGCCGCATGTCCCGTTGTATATGTTTGCTAATGTGAAATCTTTATAGAATATTGAGACCGTGACGGTTTTGTTGCTGAGGTCCACTTCTGCTTGTCCCACTGCCAGCTTTACTGGAATCACCAGATACTGTATCTTTGATTCATTGTTTGTTTTTCCTATAACTGTTCCATCCAGCTGGAGTGATGACGTTGCTTCGCCGACACCCCTATCTATGGTCTCCTTAGCCTTCTGAGCCGAGTAGAAGCCCATATTTATGACGACATATGCGAGCGCTGATGCTATCACAACGAAGGCTATGAGAACTATAGCGGCCTCTATGCCGACGATACCCAGCCTACTCCTTAGAAAATTGCGCCGCGCCATAAATAACCCACTCCATTAAACGCGACTAGACTCCTATAGCCAGCCAGCTCTCTTGTGATGGTAGCTGAGGCGGAATAGTAAACTCAATCGTTAATGGCGCACCCTTCTGAGGCCTAATCTCAATAGTTACATGCGTCCTCTCTACGAGGTTGTATTGATCCTCGCTGTTGGGCACTATTATTAGGAAGCCCTTCTCGTCAGCGTCAAGAGATTCATCGTTGTCCGCGCCCACAATAAACAGCTTAGCTGTCCCATCACTTACACCTCCAACCAAGTTATCAAATGTCCAAGTTGATTGCACCGTGTTGTTAATGCCTTTATAAATATTTGGATATGATACAGATGCTCCTTCTCTAGTATACGTGAATGTAACCACAGTCCTATTCTCTTGCATTGGAACATATTTAACTCCTAAGGTTTTTAGCGGTATGACTATTGCTGAAACACCACCATTAGTACCAGTTTTTCCCTTTATTAATATTGTTCCGTCTACTGTTAGTGGGCAGCTTGCCTCTTGGAGTGAGTCTTGTATTGTTTCTTTGCCCCTCTGTGTTGAGAATAGGCCCATGTTTATGACCATGAAGCTGAAGGCTGCGGCAACTATGACGAAGGCGATTAGGACTATGGCGGCTTCTATGCCAACCATACCCCGCTTACTTTTAGAGAAGCCTTTCCTCACCCTTTTCCTTCCCTCCCCTAATTTTCTTCGATGAGTAAAATCAGACTAGTCGCTATATGATGCTGTGCATGTTCCACAATGCTAAGACAAAAAAGTAAATAACCTAGAAAAATTACTGAAAACAAAAAATAATCATAAAAATATCTTTTTATTTAAAAACAGCCGCATTTCATTCTTCTCTCTAAACTGGAATTCTATCCCCTATAAGAAAAAAGAATGGTGGATTAGATCGTTATTTTAGCTTTTTGAGTAGCGCCTGAGCCGTTAAGATTATTGGATCCCATGTTTCCGAAACTGGTGGCGCATAGCATGTCTCAGCCTTCGCGAGCTCTTTCACTGTCATCTCCTTAAGTATTGCAAATGAAAGCGCATTTATTCTTTGAGCTACACCCTCCCCACCAACTATCTGAGCCCCAACTATCTTCTCAGTCTCCTTCTCCACAACAAGCTTAATTCTTACTGGTAGGGCTCCGGGATAATATCCCGCCCTAGTTTTTCCGCTGAGCGTCATCGATACGGTCTCTATGCCAGCCCTCTGCGCAAATGCCTCCGTTAAGCCAACGGCACCTATCTCTAAGTCAAAGAGCCTTGTGACGGCTGCGCCTAAAACACCTAAGAATATGGCATATCCGCCAGCAGCATTCGTTCCAGCAACCCTAGCTTGGCGGACGGCTGTTGTCCCCAGCTGGCATACTACTGGGCGCTTCGTAATAATATTTGTTGATTCAACACAGTCTCCACATGCATAAACATCTTTAACGTTTGTTTCCATGCGCATATTAACCTTAATCAACTTTGTCTCCCCGAGTTCTAAACCAGCCTTCTGTGCTAACTCAACATTACCCCTAACGCCTGTTGCAACAACAACCATGTCTGCTTGAATCTGCTCACCTGAAACCGCCACGCCAGTAACTTTATCATCACCCAGAATCTCCTCAACCGAGCGCCCAACAATTATTCTCAGCCCCTTCCTCTCTAAATCCCTCTGAACGAAGTCAGCTACATCCTTGTCGAGCATGGCTGGCAGTATTTGGGGTAGGAGCTCCACAACAGTTGTCTTAAGTCCCCGCTCAACAAAGGCTACGCCCAACTCTAATCCGATTAAGCCAGCTCCAATAACGACTGCCGACCTAGACTCCTTAATTGCCTGCTCAATCCTCTCTCCATCATCAATAGTTCTTAAGACGTAGACTCCCCGCTTCTCCCTCCCCTTAATCGGTGGAACAGCTGGTCTCGCACCAGTAGCAATTATTAAACTATCGTACTGCAGATTTTCCACACGGCCATCCTTATATTGGACTTCAACAGTTTTAGACTTCGCGTCAATATTTGTGACGTTTGCCTCAAGTCTCAAGTCTATTTTATTCATCTTAAAGAATGATGGGGGAAAAACTATTAGATCTTGGAAGCTCTTTATGTGGCCGACTAAGACAAAGGGCAGTCCGCAGCGTGAGTATCCGGCATAGCGCTCATTTGTGAACATTACTATCTCTGCTTCCCTATCAGTGAGCCTTGCAGCAGCCGCCGCATCGCATCCAGCAGCATGAGCCCCTATGATAACTATTCTTCTCACCATTTACCTTCATCTTTCCCTTACAACTGATCTATACCATTCCACTGCCTGCTCAAATGTCATAAGCGTCTTAAGTTCATCCTCAAGATTCTCCGGCTCAATTACTATAAGCCAACCCTCGCCATAAGGATCCTCATTAATTATCTCTGGACTGCTGCTCGCCCTATTGTTCACCTCAACAACCTTGCCGGTTAGGGGGGAAATTAAATCCGATACCGATTTAACCGATTCTAGAGTTCCAAAGGGCTCGTCCTTCCTCACTTGGGCGCCTACGCTTGGCAGCTCAGCGAAAACTATTTCACGCATCTGCTTCTGAGCGTAGTCGGTTATGCCAATTCTCGCTTTCCCATTCTCTATTTTAATCCACATCCAATCCTTAGAATAATATAATCCCTCAGGGATCTCATAACCTTCGACGTTAACCAACATATTTCACCTCAAACAATCAACTTGCAGTAGTATTGATTACTTAAGTGAAAATTAATTTAAGGTTAACGTTTTTCCCGCAGTTCAACTTAAATATAATGGCCATGAGGCGGAAGCCAGATGGTTAAAAAAGCCTTCATTTCAGGACCAATTCAGGGAATGGAGAAAAAACAATTCTATAGGGATAAAATATGCTCCCTCCTAATTAAGTATGGCTATGAGCCGATAGATCCCTGGAAGCGTGAAAAAGTTTTATACTGTGGGCCCGCTGAGGAATGGTGGAATAACGTTCCACCGAGAGATTTCATTAGGAGAGACCTTGAAGATATTGATAGATGCGATTTTTTAGTCGCATATTTGCCCAGGCTCTCGGCTGGAACATGTATGGAACTCTTCTATACTAAGTTTAGGGGTAAGAAAACAGTGACAATATGTAAAATTAAGAATCCAAGCCCATGGATTATAGAGCACTCTGACATAATTGTTAGGAGCTTAAAGGAGTTTGAAGATGTTTTGAGGAAGGGGGTCTGAAAGTAAAATAAAAAGTTATTTTGATGCTTTTGTCTCACCGATTTTTTCTAGGAAATCTGAGATTGACTGAGCTTTCACTAAACTTTTGACGAAGATCATTTTTCCACGCAATAAATCGAAGAGCCTCCTAACCTCTCTTTCCTCCAAGTTCGCCACATTTATAAATATCATTGAGGAGAAGTACTGCGCAAATAAATATGGGTCTTTACGTATAACGAATGGGCTCTGCTCAGCAACCAGCCTAAAGGTTCCAACATCCTCAACCTCAATAAACTCTTGAACCATAAGCACCACCCCAAAAATAACATATTTTAATGGGAATAATAGCGTTTTGCTAATAAACCCTAATTTTGCTCCGTCTTTCCCTCCATCACCTCTCTTAAATGATCTTCGAGGATGGCTCTCAAGGTTTCGAGGTCATCTGAGGACTTAATTGTTTTCCTCTCCCTAATTATCTTTTTAATCTCTTCCGGATCAGCGTACGGTAACCCTTCAATCCACTTAATATTTATTTTATCAGCTGAGATTACTGGCACTAAATATTTCTCGAAGGTTTCTAGGGCTTGATGTGACATAACACCCCTAATCACTATAGCCCTCACACCCCTCTTCGCGAGGATCTCAGCCGTTGTTGATCCGCCGCCGCTTGGATCCAGAATAAAAACTACATCCCCAACTTTAACATTATATATCTTAAATGACTTCTCAAGCCCCTCCCTAGTGAACGACTCTATAGGCTTTAACAGTATTAATTTCTCCCTAGACTCTATGCTACTTAAATACTGGAGGTGCTCGAGCATCCGCTTATAGGCTTCGATCTGAGACTCCTGCTCCAAAATTCTATTCTGCAAATTTCTTATCTCCTCGATCAGCCGCTGATATTCCCGCTCCCGCCTTATTTGGGCAGCTTGCTCGCTACGGGTTTTCTCCAAAGTCTCCTTTAACCCTTCAATTTCCGCGATTAAACCCTTTATCTTAAGTTGTAGCTCCCTATTCGCAGCTTTAAGAAGCCTATTCCTTTCCTTTTCAAGAATAAGTCTTTCAGTCAACTCCCTAATAGTCTTCCTCATCTTCTCTTCATGAATTTCAGTCCTCTTTACGGGTAAAAGCGCCTTAAATGAAACTCTTCCCTCTAGGGTTTTTATCGCCCTCATCACGCTATAGCCGCGGGCAACGAGATCTTTAACGTCATCCGGAGCTAGGTTGCTTCCAGTCTCCTTTAATTTAGCGTCAACCCTCTCAAATTTATTCTTGTAGTGCTGGTGGGCTTTTATTGCTGCTGCTAATGCATCGACTTCATGGGCATTTTCAACCCTGATATTATGGCGCTCAACATATGATTTAACTAGTCGATGCTTCTCCTCAGCGCTCATGGAGAGAGCGGGCTCAAATAATACAGCATTAAGCTTAATTGATAGCTTCTCCAGAAGTCCGGGTGCTGGTGAAACATCGCTTGAAACTATTGTAGGTTCACCTATCTCCCTAACCCTCTCAATAATGTTTGCTAGAGACCAGCCCCTATGACTTTCAATAAGAATGGGGGTTCCATCAAGCTTTAGAATGGCTAAGCCACAGTTAAGTCCTGGATCAACTCCGACAATTAATTTTTGCATACATTAAATAATTTTGTGGACGTTGCTCTTAAATAATCCTTTTCTTAGAACGGAGACTTAACATAGCCTAGTGTTGAGCGCAAATCCCTAGATAAACTAAATTTTCTCTTAAAGAATTTTAATATATTCCATACGTCTCTTTTTAGTAGCATATCAGCATTTGGATGATTTACCCCAACATATTGTGGCCAATCTATTATCAGAATATGCCAGCTGGGAGTTAAGACAACATTAAATTCACTTAAGTCCCCATGTATTATTCCAGCCTTAATATAGGCTCTCCTAATATTCTCCAAGATTTCATCTAAGATCTCCTCTGGATCGGGTATCTCCGTGAAGCGGAATAAGCATTCACCCTCTATCATGCCCATAACAACTATATGCCTATTATGCCCGACTGGTTTAGGCGCTGAAACACCACAAGGATGAACCAGTTTTAGGGCTTCAAACTCCCTCTCAGCAGCTAAGCGGGATTGATAAAGCCATGAGACATGTCTCCTGTCGAGTAAGTATCCTCTAAGCCTTCTAGTCCGCCGAAAGCTTATTCTGCCTAAACGATGGAATTTAACGGCTACCCTATCACCGCCGGGAGTTAAAGCATCATGTACATCTGATTCCTTACCTACCCCTAACGGTTTACCGAGCGACTCTAAGATGCCGGCCTTTACGAGGGCATTTAAGGCTAGGCAATCGTATCCAGCCGTATTCAGCACGTAACCTACGTATGGGCCTATCCAACGATGTATTAGGCCAAAGTTATTCAGCCTTTCAAGCCTATATTTAACCTCCTTCTCAGACAAACCACTAAGTCTCACAATGTCTCTCTCTGGAACAAACCTATGTCGGCTTAGGTCAGTCTCTATAAATGCTAACACCCTTATATCTTCAGGCTCGAGTTGACGGAAGATTCTCGCGGCAACTTCAGCTGACGACATACCTAAATAAAAACTTGGCTTATTATCCATTTAACCTTAATCAGCAAAATGCTTTTATTTTGAAGCGGCACATTTAGCTGAAGAGGGTGCATGGCGGCGCTAAGCATTGGGCATAACATTGACTCCAATTGAGAATTTTTTCACTATTCAGAAGGGTAAGATTCCAAGCGTAGATATAGGCAGCTGGCGCCTAACCGTGGATGGATGGGTGGAGACGCCAATAACCCTCACATATGAGGAAATAAACGCGCTCCCGCAGACTAAGATTATCGAGATCCTCGAATGCTATGATAATACTCCAGACGGCAAACTGATAGGCGTAGCGGAGTGGGAAGGCGTGCTAGTCAGTAGGATACTGGAGATGGCTAAACCAAAAAGCGGCGCCTCACAAATATTATTCCATTCGTTAGATGGATACTCAACAAACCATAAAATAGAGTACGTGAGGAAATCATGCGTCATGTTAGCACTAAAAATGAATGGCACAACCCTGCCAATTAAGCACGGATACCCAGTTAGGCTCGTGGCACCAGGCATGTACGGCTACAAATGGGCTAAATGGGTTCACAGGATAGAAGTCACAGAAAGAGAGAAACTGGGATATTGGGAAAAAAGAGGATATTCACCTGAACCATATAGAGGGCTACATGCAACTTGAAATCAACCTAGAATTTCTTAAAGAGTCGTATGGAGATGGGTTAAGCATTAAAAATGCGTCTCCTAACCCAAGAGTAGTCGAATGATGGAAGCTTATGAATAAGATTACTCAAAATTCTAATGAACCCTTCAAGCCACCTATAAGGCATAGAAATGTGTAACCTTAAAGGCCATTAGGGTAAATGCAGGATTAGGATTTCAAGGTTACATTATTCTTAGTAGCGCTAAGAGCCGTAATGGCTAACGCGAAAAACAAGCCTGATAGGCATCATAAGTGGGTGGAATGCGGTGATGTGTTGCTTATTTAGATACTTGCCTAATAAAAGCCATTTATCAATCTTGTATGTATATTTGCGTATATCATCTTTTGTAATTAAGGTGTATTACTAAGAGGCTTTTATCATTAATTGCGGCTGAGAATTGTAGAATCAAGCCCATATCAGCTCCTAGCGAAGCCTATTGAGTCCCCGAGGAGAAGCTCGGTATCGCATATCACGATGGCAACATTTTTCCTGATCAACTCTATAATCCTCTCACGTATCTTTCTGGCATTCCATAAAGGAATTAGACCATTATTGAATTCAAGCCTAAGTTTCCGGCGATTTTTGCTTGTTTGGCGTCGCTAGTCACTAAATCTAGGCTTTTTTCTTTCGCGAATACTATGAACAATGCGTCATATATTGGAATCTCATATTCTAATGCGATTTCAAAAGCCCCTATCAGATACCTTTCTTGGCGCTCTATGGGGGAAAGGTTTCTCCCTTACTAAGTCATCTATGATTTTAAGAGCATCCTCTCTCTTAATCTCTCCTCTCCGAACCTTCTTTCATAAGGCGCCCCCCAGCTCCTTTACCGCCAGATCCAATGTTATTACCCCGCCCAATAAAATTTCTCTAACTTTTTCCCAACCTTCTTCTCGAGCAAAATATTTAATCAGGGCTGATGAATCAATGACTCTCACGATCCTCCCTCACAGACCTTTCCGAGAATCCTTTCTCAGATGGCACCACATCTTTTAATACTTCATCCCACTTAGCAATGAACTTCCTTATCTTAACCTTCCATGCAAGCTCCTCTAAATATCTTCTGACTTCCTCATTAATATCCAAACCACTTTCCTTCAAAATCTTCCTGACTTCCTCACTAATCCTAACACTAACTACGGTTCTCATAGTAAACGTCAATAAAAACATTAATGTTTACACAAATATAAACATTCATGTTGATACATTGCTCTGGTAACATCCAGCCCATTTAACAATCTCGTATATTATCTTGAAATCAATGTATCAGGTATTGCAGTAATTACCGCTAATGTACAATAGTTTCCACGAATATATCGTTCTTCCTTAGGCAAACATTCGTGGAGGAGACTATCAATTTAACGTACAGCACGCTGGTAAGCGTCCAGGAAGATGCGAACGCTTTGACCAAGACTCTTAACCAAATGGCGCAAGCCTTAAGCAGCTACACAACGTTAGCCTATGTGAACATAGCCCTCACTGTGGTGCTGATTCTGATATTGGTTTACGTGGCCAACGCCGTAAGGAAGATTAGACCTGAAGAGTAGAAAGCCACACAACTTTTTTTAAAAAAAGGCTTTATCTTATGCTATTAGAAAAGAGTCAGCCAGACCGTAACCAAAGAAAAACGATCATTTTTTCAAAGGAAAAGAGTATAGCCTTTTTCTGGAATCGTGCAGGTCTATCATTCTAGAAGTCTTGTGTTGCGGGGTCCTTAAAAATGGTATGATTAAGGCACCAGAACTAGAGGTATTAGTGCCGCGGGCCGGATTTGAACCGGCGACAGCCCGGTTTCAGAGCGCTGTTTTATTTTTTTCTTCAGCCGGGTGCTCTCCCAGACTGAGCTACCGCGGCTCTCATTCTCTAAAGGATATGGGTTTCCTCTTTATATAAAAATTTTGTGTATTGTGTGGGGGACGTGGCAACTTAAGGTTTATATGTCTTCTTGTTTAAGTTTTTCTCATGTTGAGTATTAAATCTTTGGTTGAGAGCTTAGGCGTTTTTGAGAGGAATAGGGTTCCGTTGGAGCTTAAGATTCTTGGCTTAGCATTCTATATTCAGCTTTCTAGTCTTAGGAGGGCTGCTAGGGCTCTTTCCGAGATTCACAGGGTTTCTAAGACTGCTGTTTGGAAGTGGGTTAGGAAGTTTAGCGTTAACCCATCTAGGATGGTTAGGAGGCTCATAGCCCTAGATGAGACATGTGTTAAGGTTAATGGGTTAGAGTACTGGGTTTACGCAGCATTAGACGTCGACAGGAACGAGATCATATCCATGAGGGTTTACCCATCTAGGAATGCGCTTGCCACAGAGCAGTTCATACGTGAGGTCCTAAAGTACTGTGAGGGTAAGCCAATGTTCATCGTTGATAATGCTCCATGGCTTAAGCAGCCCCTGGAGGA
>Ga0185307_1000610_pt1 | contig 22169 bp, 18 predicted proteins | sample LHCtaG_FD_128010 | JGI IMG/M metagenome (GOLD analysis project Ga0185307, IMG submission 128010) | Hot spring microbial communities from Little Hot Creek, USA to study Microbial Dark Matter (Phase II) - LHC4sed_matched (SPADES... | ecosystem: Environmental > Aquatic > Thermal springs > Hot... | reverse complement strand
CGGTTCTAATGGTTCAAGATGTTGAGCACGCTTAACCGCGCCTCGAACTAAATCTATAGCCTTTAAGGTTGCTAAGTCTCTATCTTCGTGCACCCAGCTACACTGTTCTCGAATATTCGCTATCTCAAGCAAGTACGGATTTAGACCTGCTGAAATTAAAGTCCTCCTAAAAGTGGTAAGATGCATATTTGGCGCACACGCAGCTATCACTACCCTATTTATTCCTTGTTCTCTTATCGCCTTGATTATCTGTTCTTGTCCAGGATCACTACACACATACTCATATGTCCTGCAAACTACAACCCCGTCAATTTTTGAGATCTCTTCCCTAACTTTTTCTACTTCAACCACGTCACTGATGTTACCACCGCAATAGCATATAAAGACTCCTACTCTAACATTTTCACTATTCATAATTTATCTACTTGCTTTTGTTTTCCCAGCTATTATTTTAACCTTCCTTTGAATTCTTTAATTTTATTGATTAATTGTGGAAGAATCTCGAAAAGATCGCCCACAATACCATAATCAGCTACATTAAATATTGGTGCGTTAGGATCCTTGTTCATCGCTACTATTAACTCAGAGTTCATCATTCCATAAACATGATAGAATTGCCCACTTATACCAATAGCAAGATATAGTTTGGGCTTCACAATCTTCCCAGAAAGACCTACTAATCTTTCCTTCGGCAGCCATTTCATATCGACTACTGGGCGAGAGCAAGCAATAACGCCACCAATCACGCTTGATAGTTCCTCTATTAAAGGTAGATTCTTCACATCACCAATCCCACGGCCCACAGCAACTATTATATCGGCAGATGTTATATTTACAGTCTCAGGAGGCGGTTTAATTAGCTTGATGACTCGCTTATAGGACATATCCACCAAATACAAGTTCTGTATTTTTGTTATTTGCCCTTTACTCTCATTTTTCTCACTTTTGGAAACACCTGTACGAATGGTTACTATATAATGCGGAGATTCCCGCAAAACTATCTTTGCTTTTAGTTTTCCGCCAAAATATTCCCTTATCGCTGTAAATATTCCGTTCTCAAAAGATATTTCAAGCACATCAGTTACGATTGGTGCATTCAATTCCACTGCAAGACTTGGGGCAAGTTCCAGTCCATAAGATGTGTGAGGTATAAGAATGACCTCAGGCTTTCTATCTAGTATTATCTGCAATAAGACCTGTCGGTAGTATTCTGAGTGAAATTCCTTAACTTTATAATCATCGTAAACTAAAACTTCATCAGCATAATACGCAAGTTCTTCCCCTAAAGGCCCAATATTATGTCCTATGATGATGGCCGTTAGACGTGCGTTATTTTTTTGTGCCAGTTCTCTTCCTTTTGTTAGCACATCAAAAGTTGCATTCCTGAGTTCACCCAATCTATGCTCCGTCAAAACTAATATCTCTTTCACTTTAAAAACCCCCTCTGCTTCAATATTTCCACGACCTTTGTAGTAACTTCATTTGCATCACCACAGAGCATTATACACTTTTTCTTTCTCTCTGGGATGAGGAATTCCTGTATCTCGATCCAGTTGCCAAGATCACTTTCAGTCAAGTTCATGGATTTTAAGTCGAGAGAAATTATCTCCTTTTGTCTCGCTCTTCTCATAGCCATTATTGATGCATATCTCGGCTCGTTAATCCCAGTTTGTATTGTTAACAAAGCTGGGAGCTTAACTTCAACAATCTCTTCAAATCCTTCCTCAAGTTCTCTAACGGTTATTACATAACCGTTGGCTAGTTCAAGTCCTTTCACCATTGTTACGTAAGGTATTCTTAAAAGAGATGCAAGCATCACTCCAACTAGCGCATACCCGTCATCACTTGCTTGGGCACCACATAAAATTAAATCATATCTCATATTTTTGATTGCTGTATGCAGTATTCTGGCAATAGTATAAGCATCGTATTCTGCAATAGACCTATCCACAATCTTAATAGCTCTATCGGCCCCTTTAGCTAGGCACTTTAGAATAACTTCCTTGACATCCCGTGGACTCACGGTCACAACTGTTATCTCGCCGCCAAATTTTTCTTTAAGTCGAACCGCTTCTTCAAGTGCATATTCATCCCATTCATTAATATCAAAAGGAGTGTCTTCTAAGATAACAGCCTTTCCAGTCCTGTCAATAACTAACTCTGCTTCAGTTGTTATCGGAACGCTTTTAACACAAACAATAATATTCAATCCTCCACCCCCGAATTTAAGACGCACTAATACTTTTGTGTACAACCTCCGCTATATCTAGTACTTGGAGCTTGCTCTCATATCCTATCTTTTTAACAGCATCCTCCAGCTCTGAAAGGCAGAGCGGGCATGCAACTGCTAGAATTTCCGCCCCTATATCTACGGCTTCCTTTACACGATCTTCTGATGGACGTGAAATCTCTCCGGCATCCTTATACCACATTCTACCACCTCCACATCCACAGCAAAGACTATTTCTTCTAGAGTGCTCAAGTTCTAACAAAGTAACACCTGGAATACTCTCTAGTATTTTTCTGGGCTCCTCAAAAATATTATTATGCTTTCCAAGATAACAGGGGTCGTGGAAAGCAATTTTCTTATTTAATCTCTGTGAAAAATTCATCATACCTTTATCAATTAAATCCGATAAGAGTTGTGTATGATGTAATATTTCTATGTCTCCCACCTTGTATTTATTCTTCAATACATTGAAGCAATGTGGACATGTGGCGACGATTTTGCTTACCTCATATTGCTGAAAGCGCTCAATATTTTTTTCTATAATTGTTTCGAACAAGCCTCTTTCTCCCAAATAGTATACTTCATTTCCGCAGCAATTTTCATTTTCGCCTAATATTGAAAAGTCCACTTCTGAATTTTTTAATATTGCAACCATTGAACGTGCAATACTTTGAGCTCTGTTATCATAAGATGTAATGCATCCAACAAAATATAATAGGTCGATCTTACTTCCTCTCGAAGCTTTTTTGATATTTAAACCTCTTGCCCACTCAGCTCTTTTCAAGCTACTGATTCCAAATGGATTGCCAAATTTATAGATATTCTCTAATGCTTCACCTATTGTTGACGGGACATTTCCTCTTTCTAATAAGATTGCTCGGAGGCCTAGTATTATATTCAAGGGCTTTACATCTCTTGGACAGTAGATTATGCAGTTATTACATGTTGTACAGGTCCAAACGTTATTTATCTCGGAAATACTAAAAGGTGGATATAGTGTCAGCTGAGACGTGAAGTATAGTGTCTTCCTCACTAATGTTCTCGGGTTAAGTTCGGTCCTCAGGAACATTGGACAGCTTGCTGCACATTTCCCACACTGTAAGCAAAGGTTGAAGTTTAGATTCTTTAATATCTCTAGTTCCTCTTTCCCAAAAAGGCCTTCAGCACGCATTTCTGCATCCTCCACGAATTAGTTTTCTCGCGGTTATCATTTTAAACCGCCCCAAAGTATGCTCTTAAGACGTTTTCTTCCGTGATCTCCGACCCAACCAGTTCTCTTATAATTCTTCCTGAGTGCATTACGAGCACTCTGTCGGGCAGGTTGACCACTTCTGGAAGCTCCGAAAGATATACAACCACCCCAATACCCCTCTTGGCTAAATCTCTAAGGATTCGATATACCTCCATCTTCGTTCTTATGTCAAGACCTGCAGTCGGATTTGCGAATAGGAAAACCCTAGGCTCTTTGACAATATATCTTCCGATGATCACTTTTTGCCTATTACCACCACTAAGCTGCATAATTATGGAATCCAATGAGGGCGCTTTTATATCAAATCCCTGAATCACATTCTTTACTATCTTGTTTAGCTTCTTCCTTATGATGATATTCTTCTTGCTGCATCTGTCTAGAATAGGCACGCTTATATTATCCTTTACTGTTAAGTTTGTAAATAATTCCTCCAATTCCCTGTTCTCTGAGATATAGATAATTCCATGTCTTATGGCATCTCTCGGATTCTTGATCTCGATTTTTCTGCCATCTAGATAAATATCCCCATTTTCCTTAGGCAAAAGACCATACAGCATACGAAGAACTTCAGACATACCCTGCCCGCCTAATCCCGCAAAAGCTAAGATTTCACCCTCTCTTAAATCGAAACTTACATTAACACCGTTTCCCTCCAAGTTTTTAACTACCATAATCTTCTTATCAGGATTTATGTTTGTAGCTCTCGGTGGGAAATACTGTGAAAGCGTTATTTCCCTCCCGATCATAAGTTTGATTATCTGATCTCTCTCAATATTATTCCCTTCCAAAACTCCAGTTACCTTCCCCTCTCTTAGAACTATTACCCTATCACTCAGGTCCGTAACCTCTGTAAGCCTATGGGAGATGAAGAGAATCGCTTTCCCAGATTTTTTCAAATCTTTTACATGCTCAAAAATCAAGTCAACCTCATGTTTTGATAATGGCGCGGTAACTTCATCAAGGATGAGTAAAGTTGGATCATGATAGAGTGCTTTAGCAAATTCTATTAACTTTGATTCATGGGGCTTCAGATACTTGGCCTTTAATTCGACGTCAATATTATTAAAGTTGAGTTCATTTAAAAACTTCTTCAATTCTGTCTTCATTGCTGAATAAGAGATTAGGCCCATTTTATAGAATTTATTTTCTAGCTCAAGGAAGAAGTTTTCTACAACACTCATCTCAGGTATTAATGTGCTATCTTGGTGGACGCACGCAACCTTATACTTCAGTAGGGCTTCAAGCGGGTTTTTGTACTTTATCTCTTTTCCTTTAATGAAAATTTTCCCTCTATCGCAACTGTATACCCCGCTTATTATCTTTACTAATGTGGATTTTCCTGCGCCATTCTCACCGACTAAAGATGTTATCTCACCAGTTCTAATAGACACATTAACATTGTCTAGCGCCTTGACACCCGGGAAAACTTTTGTTATACCCTCTGTTGCGAGATAGATCTCCGACGCCATGCTTCTTATGATTCGTATGACCCATTTATTATTTAGGTTTTGCTCTCAACATTTATCTGAAATGAACTATTTTTCTCGGCACCGATATTACATAGCCATAGCACAATGTTAAGGTAGCTTATTGCCCCTTCCTTAACTGCATAGTTGTTTGCGTGTTTTTATTCTATTGGGAGCTTTTATATTCACTATGTTATTTGGCTATATTCACTATATTATTTGATGAGTTTTTAGGTATAAATAACGCTCAAGTATTATTTTGTCTCAGGAAATTAAGCTTCGGAAGATTAATGGTGAGATCTTGAATGACATTATGATTCCTCAGGCGGTTATATGGATAATGAGTGGAGCATGTAATCTTAGGTGCATCCATTGTTATGCAAGTAGGTTCATGGATGTTGAGGAGCTCAAGCTCGAGGAGAAGCTCAGGTTGATTGATGAGCTTGCAGAGCACGGTATATCGTATATAGGCATAACCGGGGGAGAGCCGCTGATAAACCCGGATCTAGAGCCATGTCTCAAGCGAGCACACGACTATGGCATTGAATGCAGCATTAACACTAATACGCAATGCCTGAATGAGAGGGCCGCCGAGATCCTCGAGAGATACGACGTCTATCTGTTTATTAGTGTGGATGGATCGCGCAGGGAGGTTCATGAGCGTATTAGGGGCCCAGGGACTTGGAGTAGGCTGATGAGGGGGGTTGAGTCCGCTAGAAGGGCCGGCCTCAGCTTCTCGACCGTCATGACGATAAATAGTTTGAATTATCTGGATGCTGGAGGATATGTTAAGCTGGCTGAGAGGCTTGGAGCCGATGATGCTTGCATGATACCGGTGATGCCCGCTGGGAGGGCTGGCCGGGAGATTGCACCAAACACGAGCCAACTTATCACGGCGCTGAAGCTGGCTGAGTCCGCTGCGAGAAGCATCGGCTACTGGATCAATGTCTGGTGCTATGTCCCCGGAAAGCTAATCATAGATTCCAGGTACATCTCCACCTGGGCCGACTGTAGAAGGGGTAAAGTGGTCGATATAGATCCGGCTGGAAGCCTCCTCCTCTGCGATATTCTAGATATAAGGCTCAGTAATGCGAGGAGGGGATTCAGACAGGCTATCGAAGAATACTTCCAGAGCAAGGAGATGAACGAGGTGATGAATCCAGGGCTGAGAGAGCCCTGTAAATCATGTAGCATAAGGGAATCATGCATGGGTGGATGCTATGCTAGATCATACCTCATATTCAAGAGCTTCGATGGACCCGACCCATATTGCCCACGCGCCAACATGGATCTGCATACAAAGGTAATTGGCCAGGTTCAGAGGAGTTGAGCTAATCTCGTGAAAAGGACGGTTCTGCCGGCTTATTTGACGCTAAAGAGCTCTATGATGTAGCTTTACCGCCCTCGCTTTCCGCTTTACCTGATCCTGTCTCCGGCTTCGGCTCAGATATCTTCCTCTCGACAGGCCTTATTATTATCGAGCCGTTTCCATAGTCTATTTCTACTAGGTCGCCTTCCTTTATCCCAAGCCGCGCCGCTGCATCACTCGGTATCGTAACCCTTCTTCCTGAGAGTATCTTCTGGATCTTCTTCTCCCCATTACCCTCCTCCATCACCTCGGGTGATCTGGGTTTCTTGGCTAGCTTCTTGGATAGTACTGCGTAGATTCCTAGGCCCACCGCGACTGCCGCTGTCTGGGCGAAGAGGATGTTCTTTGTCAGCGAGCTCTCGCCGAGGGTTGCCTCATAGACCCTGTTGAGGTAGCTGTAGTCCTCCTCTAAGTCGGCGAGCTTTTGCCTCAGCTGGGCTGCCTCGGCTATCAGCGCATCATGCCTAGACCTTAGATCATCATGCCTAGCCTTCAGATCATCATACATCGACTTATACGTCCTGAGTTCGGATAATGCTGACTCATAATCTCTGAGAAGGGAGCTATACTGCTCCTCCAGCTTGTTAAACTGCCTCGTGAGGGAGTCATAGAGCATCCTCACCCTCTCCAAGTCCATGATGGTTGATTGATGCTTACTGCTCAACGACTCATAGGAGCTCTGCAGCCTCGAGTAATCCTCCTGAAGCTTCCGATAATCATCCTTCAGATTCTGGTATGATTCCTTTATGGATAGATAGTTGGCGAGGAGCTGGTTATAATTGTCCTTTAGCTTGCTTAGCTCTTGGCTCTTCTGATCAAGCTCCTTCTCGAGAGCGCTTATCTTACTCTCCAGATTAGAGACCTTGCTCCGCAGAGTGCTCACCTGAGACTCTAGCTCGGCATAGGTTTCAGCCCTTACAATAGACATGTAGAACTCGTGCGAGAGCCTTCTACTACCATTATAGTAGAACTCTATCTCAGCTCTCAGATATGGGTCAACGGGCCTCGCCCTTGGGAGGCATACGGGTATTGATTTTGATATCGTGGAGCCGGCCCCGAGAATGTCAGCGCTTATGATTGTGTCGCTGTAAAGCGTTCTAACGCCCGAGTTCTCGTGATAGAATATGGAGAATGAAACTTTGAGATCTGTTAAAGTTTTATGGGCCTTCATCCAGAAGTTTATCGTGAAGCATGTGCTCGTCTTGACCTCGACCGGGTAATCAAGCCTATACTCTAGGTCGTTCTCGACTGTTGAGAAGCCTTGGGCTGATAGGGGCATGACGAGTGAGGCTATCAAGACCATTACGGAGATAAGCCAGATTAGCCTGATGGGTCTCATGGCCACGTTCTTCGGTATAAAGAGAGTGAGGATCTGGGTAATAAGCTACTCCATACATGAGTGCTACAGTGCTGGATGTAGCGGCATGTAGCACCGGAGGGAGGCTCACGGACATAGAAAGCTGGAGAGGGTATCTTATTAGGCAGTCGGACTCGCTAAAAATAAAGTAATCTGTGGTTCCCTTCTTATACGATCACGGTTTTTATACCAAGCAATTTGCAGGCCTCAGCTATAGGCTCAACATAGTCCCCGTGAATTAGGCTTGCATGATGTATGAATCCCTCCTCTATCAGTGTTCTATAGAGCTTATCTAGGTCGGGGACCCTCACCCAGACCCAGCTCCCCCTGAACTCCGCCTCCTCCTCGATTGCTTCTCCACGAGTTATAAGCATCTTGAACTCTCCTCGATACTCGACGAGCCTGCATATCGTTACTGGCCCCGGCTTAAGCCTGAACTCCGCGGTTCCATAGGATCTCTCGACCCCAACATCCCGATACATGATGCTATGGTACCTTAATGCTGCTGGGCATCCTGTGCAGACAAGCCCTGGTGGAGCATTCCCACAATGCCATGCTAGGAAGACATTTGGATTCTTCGGATGCTGAATAGTCCAGTCTATGAAGTGTGGTGGAGTGGTTTCTAGGGATGCCTCATATTGGACTAGCATCGTGAGGGCCCCATAGATATCGACCTCGCAGGAGCACATTATGCCGGACTGGGTAAGCCTTCCCATGACAAAGCATGGGCTTATGCCATAGTATTTCTGGATCTCCGTCCAGCATCGAATACCCATCCCTGAGAGCCTCCGATCCTTGGCAAGCCTTCTCAAAACAACCTCCAGTTTCGCCATCTTCAGTAGCGCCTCGGAGGATACCTGGGAGACGTTTATCACGCGCCTCATATCCTCAAGGATGCTCTTTACATCCGGATCATCGTCCTTTAGGGCCCTAGCCTCCTCGATGACGCCGAAAAGCGATTCATGAACCACCCTCTGCTTAAATCTCCTGACCATCTCCACCTCATTAAATGCGACAGTCTCGAACCTCTCGGGCCTCGGGCCCACGAGACCAATTCTAGCACCTATGAACCTACTGACTATCGCCGCAGCTCTAGCAAATGTCTCGACCCTCTTCTTGAAGCCATCCTCCTCCGGGAAGAAGATGCCTAGGAAGGTGAAGGGTATCATCCTACGATATAGGCCCGATGCAAGGGATAGAGTTCCACAGAAGGAGTCTGACCGCCTAAAGCCTCCCGGTAGAAGCTCGGGCTCCTTGGTCCCGAAGACCGCGATCGGGTATCCCCTGAACTCCTCGGCCACCCTCGCTCCAGCGAGCTCATCCCCAAACGTCATCGTCCCTATTAACAGCCCATCAACATTCTCGCGCTTAAACAGCTCTATCACCTTCTCAGCGTCATCATCATCCCATACGAGACCCATCTTCGTCAAATCCTCGCTGGGATAAACTAACTGGACACCAGGAATCCTTGATACACTTTCAATAACCCTGCGCCTTATCTCAACACCCCACTTCTCATCAAAGGGGTATCTATGGAGAGGGACAAAACCTAGCCTAACAGTTCTCATCAAATAATGGTATGGATGTCAGTTGCTTAAATAATTTTCACAAGCTATGGCTTTACCCCAAAACTCTCAGACTCCTGTTCTATAAGCGCGTTATAAGCCTCTAGGGCGATTAGCTTCAGCTTTTTAACCGCCTCCTCTACAGCACTTTGTCCAAATGTACTTGTTCCCGCAATAATTACATTTGCCCCTGCATATACTATCGAGGAGACGTTAGTGAAATCTACACCGCCGTCAACGGCTATATCTTTCCGCAGCCCCTGCTTGATCATAAGGCTCCTCAGGCTTCTAATCTTATCCATCATTTCCGGGATGAATTCCTGCCCCCCAAATCCGGGCTCCACTGTCATCAATAAGATCATGTCAGCATATTTCACAATATATTTTATGGCTGAGAGCGGGGTTGCGGGATTCAGGGCAACGCCCACGCCAACACCCCTTCTCTTAAGGTGATCTATCAATCGAAACGGATAGCGGCAGGCTTCAATATGGAATATCACGATATCCCCGCCGGCGTTTATCACAGGCTCGACGAGGTCCTCGGGCCTCTCAACCATTAGATGGACGATGAAGGGGAGGCTTGACCCGCTTCTCAAGGCCTTAATTATCATCGGGCCGAAGCTTATATTGGGGACAAAGTGCCCATCCATGATATCGAAGTGAAGCATGTCAGCCCCGCCTTTCTCGGCCTTCTTCACTTCTTCCTCAAGCCTCCTGAAATCGGCTGAGAGGATAGAGGGAACTATCTTCGGAGGAGGGATTAGAAAGGTATCATGCCTCAAGGTCATATAACTCAGCCTAAAAGTTGATAATAGCTCTTTCCAAGCTTACATCAAAAAGAGGGAGGGAGCAAGGAAAATAGAGAGATTAGTGGCTTCAGAATATTGTTCTCTCGGTCTTAGCATCGAATATATGGATCTTGTCCATCAGGAGCCCGACCCAGACCTTACCCCCGATCGGAGGAAGCCTCGTGGTCACGGGTGTTATTGCCTTGAGGAGGTATTCTCCAGCCTTTAGGTCCACGACATAGCTGGAACCCATGGGCTCAACCACATAGACATCCGCCTGGAACACGGAGTCCGGAGCCCTTTCCATCGATAATGTCATGTATTCGGGCCTGAACCCTATCACCACTTTGTCGCTCGTTGCACCCTCCTTGACGAGCCTAGCCAAATCCTGTGGGAGTGGGAGCTCGAATACCCCAGCATCAAGTATTATCTGTGAGTCCCTCTCGACTATCGTCGCATCGACGAAGTTCATGGGTGGGCTTCCGAGGAAGCCTGCGACGAATATATTCGCGGGCTTCTCATAGACCACGTGGGGCTCATCATATTGGAGGATCTTGCCCTTATCCATCACCGCGATCCTATCTCCCATAGCCATGGCCTCGGCCTGATCATGCGTTACATAGATCGTCGTTATTCCCAAGTCCTTCTGGAGCTTCTTGAGCTCAGCCCTCATGTAGACCCTCAGCTTGGCATCCAAGTTGCTCAGGGGCTCGTCCATCAGCCATACCTGCGGGTTCCTCACAAGAGCTCTTCCCAATGCTACTCGCTGCTGCTGGCCTCCGCTAAGCTGCCTCGGCTTCCTATCTAATAGGTCCTCGATCCTGAGTAGCCGGGCAACTTCCTTAACCCTCCTATCAATCTCATCCTTCGGATACTTCCTCATCTTGAGTGGGAAGGCGAGGTTGTCGTATACGGTCATATGCGGGTATAGAGCATAGCTCTGGAACACCATCGCAATATCCCTATCTTTGGGCGGAAGATCATTCACAAGCCTATCCCCTATGTATATCTCACCCTCATCAGGCGTCTCAAGCCCCGCGATGCACCTGAGAGTCGTCGTCTTACCACATCCTGACGGCCCCAGCAGGATCACGAACTCGCCATCCCTCACCTCGAAACTAACACCATCAACAGCAATAGTCTTCTTGTCAAAGACCTTGCGAAGCCCAACAACCCTCACACCAGCCAAATAACTTAACCCCCTAAATATTTGCGAAAAGACCTATATATAAGCATAATTTCTAGACCTTATAACAAAGACAAAAATAAGTCAGCATGACCTTGACACTATTACATAAGCAGGTTGAGGCTTCTCTTTCCATGCTTTCTTTTCTGCGATAAAAGCTTAACGTATATATAATTGTGAATCAGGTTTTAGAGGCTGGAGGGAGGATTTTGAGGATAGGAGTTTTGACTGGTGGAGGTGATTGTCCGGGACTTAACTCGGTTATCCAAGCTATTGTCTTAAGGGCGGCTCGTTATGGGTTTGAGGTCTGGGGTATCGAGGATGGCTATAAGGGGTTGATTGAGGGGAGGGCTAGACCGCTAAGGAAGGAGGATGTAAAGGGCATACATTTTGTCGGCGGCACTATCCTAGGGACCTCGAGGAAGAATCCTGCGAAGTCTGAGGAGGATATGGCTAGGGTCATTGATAATGTGAGGAAGCTTGGGCTCAATGCCCTGATAGCGATCGGCGGCGATGATACGCTTGGAGCTGCTCTCAAGCTCTATCAGCGGGGCCTCCCGATAGTCGGTGTCCCAAAGACGATAGATAATGATCTCTCCGCGACGGATTACTCGATAGGCTTCTGGACCGCTGTCGAGACTATTGCTGATGCCTTGGAGAAGCTTCATACGACGGCCAAGTCGCATAAGCGGGTTATCATAGCTGAGATCATGGGAAGGTATGCTGGATGGCTCGCGCTCATGGGCGGGCTTGCCGGCGGCGCACACGTGATCCTGATACCGGAGAAACCGCTTGACATAGATGAGGTATGCAGGGTTATCAAGGAGAGGGATGAGAAGGGTGAGGGATACACGCTGATAGCCGTGGCTGAGGGTGTCAAGATCCCTGAGACCGGTGAGCTCGCGGTCGCCGCGGCCGAGAAAGATGAGTTCGGGCACGTGAGGCTTGGGGGCATAGCGAAGTTCCTCGAGGAGGAGATTAAGAGGAGGACTGGTAGAGAGGTTAGATCAACGATCCTCGGGTATATTCAGAGAGGAGGGTCTCCATCCGCGTTCGATAGGGTTCTCGGGGTGAGACTGGGCATTAAGGCTGTCGACTTGGTGAAGGAGAAGAAGTTCGGCCACGCGGTTGTCCTTCGGGGGACAGAGATCGTGCCCGTGAAGCTTGAGGAGGTTGTCGGCCGCCCGAGATACGTCCCAGAAGAGCTCTTCGAATACACCGACATCTTCCAGGAAAGCTAGCCCCAATCGCATCTTCCAGATCTCTTTCCTCTTTTTCTTTACTTTGTTTCAAGTGTTTAAGGTTTTAAGGTTGTTGAGTTTCCCGGCTATGGGGGTTTCCTCGTGGAGCTTAAGGATGCCCATGCGCTTCCAGTTGATGAGGTTCTGCGGAGGCTTGGAACGGGCCCTAATGGATTGAGTGATGATGAGGCTCGCAAGAGGCTTGAAGTTTATGGTTATAATGAGATTAGGGAGGAGAAGCGCGTCTCAGCATTCTTCATCTGGCTGGAGCAGTTTAAGAACCCCCTTATCCTGATACTCCTCGCTGCGACCGCCATCTCCTATGTTGTCTCGGTTATAGAGGGGGAGTTTCCTGTTGATAGCATATTGATCTTCGCGATTGTGATAGCAGCCTCAACCCTCGGCTTCATCCAGGAGTATAGGGCTGAGAGGGCTATAGAGGCGCTTAAGAGGATGCTTACTCCCATGGCCAAGGTTATCAGGAGTGGCGTTGAGAAAATTATTCCCGCTAGGGAGGTTGTTCCAGGAGATCTTCTAGTCGTCTCAGCCGGAGATAAGGTTGCCGCTGACTGCAGGATCGTGGAGTGTTATGATCTCCAGGTTGATGAAGCCCCTCTCACAGGTGAGTCTGCTCCCGTCTCTAAGCGGGTTGAGCCCGTCCCGGCGGAGGCTTCTCTCCCGGATCGTGTGAATATGCTCTATGCCGGGACTACTGTTACTTATGGTAAGGGCAAGGCTGTTGTGGTCGCCACAGGCATGAGGACGGAGCTTGGGAAGATCGCTGGCGAGGTAGCGGCCATAGAGGTATCTGAGACGCCTCTTGAGAGGAGGATGAGGGATCTTGGGAGCGCTCTGGGAAAACTGGTGATAATAATCTGCATAGTGATCGCCTTGGCCCTTCTCCTCGAGGATCTTCTGGTCGTGGGCAGCGTATCCACCGGCACGATAATAAAGGTGATGCTCTTCTCGATAGCTCTCGCGGTCGCGGTGATCCCGGAGGCCCTGCCCGCGATAGTCACGGGGACGCTGGCGATAGGGATGAGGGAGATGGCGAGGAGGAATGCTCTGGTGCGGAGGATGCCAGCTGTCGAGACCCTTGGATGCGTCACGGTGATCTGCTCCGACAAGACGGGGACGCTGACGAAGGGCGAGATGACGGTCAAGAGGATCTACGTGGATGATAGGCTCTATGAGGTTACTGGAGTTGGCTACGAGCCTAGGGGCGAGATAGTGGGCGATCCCGATAGCAGAGCCTTCGAGCTCCTAATGTTGGGTGCGATGCTATGTAATGATGCCAGGCTTGTTAGGGGAGATAAGGGGTGGAGTATTGAGGGTGATCCGACAGAGGCCGCGCTACTAGTCGCCGCGGAGAAGGCTGGATTCAGGCATGAGGAGATTAGGCTAAGGTATCCGAGGCTTAGCGAGATCCTATTTAGCTCCGAGCGCAAGAGGATGACGACGATCCATGAGGTTGATGGGCTTGGCCGCGTGGCCTTCATGAAGGGCGCTGTCGAGGTCGTCCTCGATAGATGCAGGTATATTCAGGTTGGCGACGAGGTTAGGGAGCTCACAGACGAGATAAGAGAGAGGATTCTAAGGATCAATGAGGAGCTGGCCTCGAATGCTCTCAGGAATCTCGCCTTCGCTTATAAGCGGTTGGATGAATCCATATCATACTCGCCAGACGATATGGAGCGGGACATGATATTCCTCGGGATAATGGGGATGATTGACCCGCCGAGGGAGGAGGCTGTTGAGGCCGTGAAGATCTGTAAGAGGGTTGGGATAAGGGTGGTGATGATTACCGGCGACCATAAGCTCACGGCGGTCGCGATAGCCCGTGAGATGGGGATCTATAATGAGGGCGACATAGTCCTGACCGGCGAGGAGCTGGATAGGATGAGCGAGGAGGAGCTCGAGAAGATAGTTGATAGGGTTACGGTCTATGCGAGGGTCTCGCCGATGCATAAGCTCAAGATAGTTAGGGCCTGGAAGAGGAGAGGTGAGATAGTCGCGATGACGGGTGATGGCGTAAATGATGCGCCGGCTGTGAAGCAGGCCGACATAGGCATCGCGATGGGTGTCACGGGGACCGAGGTGACGAAGGAGGCCTCAGACATGATACTCCTTGATGACAACTTTGCCACAATAGTCAAGGCGATAGAACTCGGCCGATGGATCTACGATAACGTCAAGAAGTATCTCGTCTACCTCTTGGAGAGCAATATCGTTGAGATAGCTATGCTAGCAGTCGCGGCCATAGTAGGCACATATATCTTTAAGGAGCTCTCACTGCCGCTTCTCCCGATTCATATACTTTACATAAACTTGGCAACAGATGGTCTGCCGGCACTCGCTCTCGGAGTCGCTCCACCCGACCCAGATGTGATGAAAAGGCCTCCAAGAGATCCTAAGGAGTCCGTTTTTAGTGGGGAGGCAATGCCATTCCTAATAATGATACCGTCCATCAACACGCCAGTATTGCTCGCGATATACTTTATCGAATACTTCACGGCAGGCCATGCTCGGGCCATGACCATGACCTTCCTGACATTCGTCTTCCTAGAGCTCTTCGTCGCAATAAATTGCAGATCGCTGAGGTTTACGATGGTTAAAGCACCTCCACATAAGCTATTGATACTCGCGGTATTATGGGAGGCGATCCTCATAACCGTCTTAACGCTCATCCCGGCCACTCGCGAAGCTCTCCAAATAACTCTCCCAACACTTCAGGATATCTTATTTATCACCTTAATCTGCATCTCGACATTCGTGATACGTGAGGCGATAAAGATATTCATCGTACCGAGAAAGCTCCGATGGGCCGGCGAATATCCGGAGATACCCTCTTACACTAGTGCATGACCTTGAAAGGCAATCCTTCCAAATGAATTGTCTTCATGTAGGAGACCTCAATGCCGAATCCGGATATCATGAGCTAAGCCGTCTGAGATTTTTCTGATTAGAGGTCATTGGGGATCCTCATATCAATAGTCCAGCAAGTCTTTGCATTTTTATGAAAACTTGCTTATAGCTCGAAAGCTGTCTTATTCCCTGCGTTTTTCGTTAAAACATTAATTAGGATGGATGTTTATGAGGGCTGGAAATGTGGAAGCAGGAGCTAAGGGCTCTTGAGGAGGAGAGGAGGAAGGTCCTTGAGAGGATAATGGGGCTCTCGAGCTTTGAGGGCTTCGATGCGCAGAAGTGGGAGGAGCTTAAGAGGCTCGTCTACGAGCCCCTACCACTCAGCGTGGACGTAATTGTTGATGATACTACGCTGAGGGAGGGCTTCCAGATGGCCGGTCTGCTGAACCCTAGGCCGGAGGAGTATCTGAGGATAGCCATGATGCTCAGGGAGATCGGGATAGAGAGGCTGGAGATAATGATGTATACGAAGACGGATAGGGAGGCTATAAAGCTGATGAAGAATGAGGGGCTCACTCCGCTCCTTGCTGGATGGTGTAGAGCGAATAGGGCGGATATAGACATGGCGTTGGAGCTGGATCTACAGCAGGTGGGGATCTCGCACCCAGTCTCCTACATACACTTCAGCAAGTGGCCAGACACACCCCTAGAGGATCTCGTGAACAGGGTTGTAGACGCCGTTACATACGCGAGGGAGCATGGTCTTAGAGTCTTCGTGCATGGAGAGGATAGCACTAGAGCTGACTGGAGGTTCGAGAGGATATTCATTAATGCAGTCGCGGAGGCCGGCGCCGAGGTCTACAGGATCTGTGATACCATTGGGTGCGGTGTATCAGATCCACGTGCACCGCTCCCGAGGGGGATACCGGAGAAGATTAGGAGGATCAAAGCCGAGACCAAGATACCGTACGTGGAGATGCATGCGCATGATGATCTTGGAAACGCTGTGGAGAACACGATGGCGGCGATCAAGGCTGCTGACGGGCTCTATGACAAGGTATATGTCAGCACGACATTCTTGGGCCTAGGGGATAGGGCTGGAAACGCCGAGACAGAGAAGATTATCATGAACTGCTATATGCATTATGATGTCAGGAAATGGAACCTGAAACCCCTGAGAGAGCTCGCGGTCTATATAGCCTCGGCGCTCGGATACCACCTCCCGATAAACAAGGCCATAGTAGGGGATGGCGTCTTCGCCCACGAGTCTGGCATACACCTCCACGGGATATCGAAGCTGCCCCTAACATATGAGCCGTTCCCACCCGAGCTGGTGGGCCAGAGAAGATCAATAGTGATCGGCAGGAGGTCCGGGAAGCATGGAATAAAGCTCAAGCTCGAGGAGATCCTCGGGAGGAAGGTGGATGAGAACGATCCAAGGCTCATGAACCTTGTCGAGATGATAACCAACGAGTTCTCAACGCGGGAGAGGAGATATCCGATAGGTGAACAGGAATTCAGGTTGTTCGCGAAGAGGGCTGGATTCGAGGTCTAAGTGGGGTAATGGTAAAATTAAGCGCAAATCGTGGTCGGGTGATTAATATGGGTAAGAGGGCTGCGCTCATACGTGGAGATGGTGTCGGCCCCGAGCTAGCTGAAGCAGTTATGATGATCCATGAGGCTGTGGGCAGCGAGGTCGAGATAATACCGGTCGAGGCGGGCTATGAGTGGTGGCTGAAGCATGGCGGGGACTCCCTGATACCGAGGGAGACTTGGGAGGTTCTCGAGCAGTCGGATGCGGTTCTCAAGTGCCCGACCACGACGCCGCCGGAGATAAAGCATCTAAGGAGCGTAGCGGTCAGCATTAGGCAGAGATTTGACCTATACGCGAATATCAGGCCCATTAAGACCTTGGGCGGGATCAAGGGAAGGCTCGGGCCAGTCGATCTAATATGCGTCAGGGAGGCCACGGAGGGGCTCTACGCCGGGATAGATGTAAGACTCTCGCCCGACGTCGCAATCGCGATCAGGAAGATAAGCAAGAGGCAGTCGCTAAGAGTTGCGAGAAAGGCATTCGAGATAGCAAGGGAGAACGGCTGGAATAAGATCGTTGTGGTCACCAAGAGGAATATCCTGAAAGAGACGGATGGACTCTTCATAGAAGCGGTCCAAGAAGTTGCAAAGGATTATCCCGAGATAACTTGGGAGGAGTATTTCATAGATAATCTTGCTCAGCAGCTCGTCAAGAATCATGAACGATTTAACCAGACCGTGATCCTAGGGACGAACCTCTTCATGGATATAATAAGTGAAGAGGCTTCGGCCCTTGTCGCAAGCATAGGAATAGTTTATTCCGCGAACATGGGCGATAGCTATGCCATGTTCGAGCCAGCGCATGGAAGCGCTCCGAAATACAAGGGACAGTATAAGGTGAACCCCACGGCCACGATACTCTCCTATGCCTGGATGATCGGATACCTTGGCGAGAAGGAGAAGATGAACATTATATTCAGGGCGACGGAGGATGTTATAGCTGAGGGAAGACATATAACATATGATCTCGGCGGAAATGCCTCGACACTTGAGATGACAGAGGCTATAGCCGGAAGAATAAAGACATTGCTCGAGAAGGGCTATTAACAGATCTATCTTTTCTCCATGCTTACTCTGATTAGCTCCCCATCGGACACTTCTTTCAAGCGATTCAAGCCCTCGACAACTCTACCGAGGGGCTTAACCTTGCTATAGGCAACCGGCCGCTCATCCTTGCTTATCGGGGTTGGGCCGAAGAATATGCAGAGGCAGTTTCCATCAGGCCAGTAAGCCACCTCACCAACCTCCATCAATGTCCTCTCACCCTTGAGCCCGAGCTTTGCCGGCAGCTCAAAATACACCTCATCACCCCATCTCTCAGCCTCAGCCTCGAATGGTGAGCTCTCTAGAAGCTTCTCTAGCTCCGGCTCATCCACCAGCTCACAAACCACCCTAACACCAGAACTAAATTCAAGGCTAACTATGTAAGGCATGCCTACCCAGAATAAGCGAAGACAACCGCGCTAAATACCTTATAGCAGGCCAGAATCTTCAGCCCGATGAAAAGCTTGAGAAGAATAAGTGGTAGATGTTCACCACCCCTATAGCTGCTTCAGCTCCTCGATTATCCTCGTCCCGGACCTTGTTCCAATCCTATCAGCCCCAGCCTCTAAGAAGCTGAGAGCCTGCTCCCCGGTTCTTATGCCACCAGCCGCCTTTATCTTAATACGCGGCGGTAACACGCTTCTCAGGAGCTTCACATCCTCTATCGTAGCCCCGGAGGACCCAAAGCCGGTTGAGGTCTTGACGAAGTCCGCGCCAGCCCTCTCAGCAATCCGAGCCGCAGCAATCTTCTCCCCATCAGTCAAGTAGCAGCACTCAATTATTACCTTCAGGATGTTGCCGCCTATCGCCCTCTTAACTTCCCTGATTTCCTCCTCAACATAGTCATATCTCCTCGACTTAAGCATCGGCAGACTTATCACCATGTCAATCTCAGATGCACCTTCCTCCACCGCGCGCCTAGCCTCCTCCACCTTCACCTCCTTAAACGTCGAGCCAAGCGGAAAACCAACAACAGTACAGACTCTAACATCAGATCCGCTTAAAAGCCGATACGCCAGCGGGACATATATCGGATTAATACAAACCGCAGCAAACCTATATCGAACAGCCTCATTGCATAATCTCCGAATATCATCCTCCGTAGCATGAGGCTGAAGCAAGGTATGATCTATCGCCTTAGCAACCAGTTCGATAGTCCACTTATTTTTCTTCATAATAGAAATCTGTTTTCATATTTTAAAAGCTTTCTTTTATAAGCTTTTTAAGAAGAAAACGCATTTTTCAAAAATTGAGGCAAGTTAAGATTGATAAATTGTTTGATTGAACTTCAGAATCTCTCGACGGCTGTTATCGTCATTCCTCCATCAACGACTATTGCTTGCCCAGTAACGTAACTTGCCTCATCACTTGCTAGGTAGATTGCTGCACCGGCTATGTCCTCTGGCTTCGCGAGCCTTCCGAGAATGCATCTTGACGCCATTCGCTTCCGCTCACTTTCATCCGTCACTGCGTAAAGGAGGGGCGTCTCAGTCGGCCCAGGACATATAGCATTCACCCTAATATTATATGGTGCTAGCTCAACAGCCATCGCCCTCGTAAGCGCTAAGACGGCACCCTTTGACGCGGAATATGCTGCGTGCCCAGGCTCCCCCACTATAGCAGCCTTTGATGATATGTTGATTATGACTCCACTTCTTCTCTCGATCATATGAGGCACGACTACCTGCGATGGGATTACCACTCCTAGAACATTAACCTTAAAGAGTATTTCCCAGAACTCTAATGGCTCTTCCCAAAATGGTTTCCCTCGGTAAATACCAACATTATTCACCAAGATGTCTATTTTCCCATACCTCTTGAGCAGTTCGGAGACTATTTCCTGGATCTTATCACGTGATGTTACATCACCTTGAAAACCTATAGCTTCTCCACCACTTTCCCGTATCCTTTTAGCAGCCTCCTCCACTCTATCGCCAGCAATATCAATTATTGCGACTTTGGCTCCCTCACCCGCGAACTTTGAGGATATCGCAAACCCTATCCCACTTGCTCCGCCAGTCACTATAGCGACTCTATCCTTCAGTCTCATATGTCTTATAATCAAATCAGAGTAACTTAAATCTTTGCTCTATGATGTTTTTCAAGCCCCAGAAGCCGAGGAAGATATGACTTATTGGGGGAAAATGGAATTATATATTATGAAAAAAGAGTAAGTGCTGGATTACTCTATTGGTAACTCCACTGGCTTATGTTCTTTTATCGACTTTATGGCGGCTAGTGTTGCCTCTAAGGCTTTTTTACCATCTTCACCCGTTACTTCAGGTTCTCGATCCTCGATTATCGACTTTATGAAGCTTTCAGCTTCAGCTATGTAAGCTTCTCTGAACCTATCTCTCCAGCTATGGAATGGCTCTGTCGTTATTTTTTGATCCTTGTGGCAGACTAGTAGACTTGTCCCTTGGACCTCGCCTATCGTGAGTAAACCTTCTGTTCCAAGTACTTCGACTCTAGCATCATATGCATAGTTGACTGGGCAGCCACCGTCAATTATTCCAAATCCGCCCCTCTGGAATCTAGCCATAACGGCAACGATGTCGTGAAATCCGGGGAACTCCTCAGCTACATCCGGCCTTAGCAGCGCCGCCGCGTCAGCGTAAATAGTTTTGAATTCATCGTTCATAAACCACCTAAGCGTGTCAAAGTCGTGGCTATTGACCTCTGCTACCATGCCTAAGCCCGTCTTCGGATCTAAGGCCCATCTTGGAGGGAGCCCAGGGCCCCTCCCAACGGACTTCACCAAAACCGGCTTCCCTATTACTCCTTCATCAATTAATGATTTGGCCCTTCTGAATTCTGGGTCAAATCTACGCATGAAGCCTATCTGGAGCTTCACATTATTCCTCCTAGTGATTGAGATCATTTCATCTGCTTCTTTTAGTGTCAGGGCCATGGGCTTCTCGCAGAAAACGTGCTTTCCTGCCTCTGCCGCCTCAACTGTTAAAGAATGGTGCGTGAATGTTGGAGTGGTTATGAAGATCGCGTCAAAATCCTCCCTCTTTATGGCATCCGTGAGACTTTCATAATAATTTATACCGCCAAGAAGGCTTGCTAGATTCTTTGCAGCCTCTAGGTTCGCGTCAACAATCGCCACGACTTCTGCCACGCAGATTCTAAAAGCCAAGTTTGCCCCATGAACCTGCCCTGTCCTACCAGCTCCAACAATACAGACTTTAACTTTCCTCGTTTCTATATCACCCCGGCATTACGCTTGGATGCCCGCTTAAAAATGTTATTTATGCAGAAAGCTTCTCAAAAAGTTGTTCGCTCATCTGAATTCCTGCTGTTCCTAGGAAACTTTATGATTTAATCTAGCCAAGTATGTATATTGAATTGTCTAGAGAAGATCTTCTCGAGAAATTAAGAAAGAAGGTCGAGAATTGTAGGAAGTGTGTTTTGTGGAGGACTAGAAATAGGCCTGTTTTTGGTGAAGGGCCTGTTGATGCAGGGATAATGATTGTTGGCCTGGGGCCTGGGAGGCAGGAGGATCTTCAGGGGAGACCTTTTGTCGGTGCTGCTGGCAGGTTTCTGGATCAGCTTCTGGCTGAGGCTGGATTGAGCAGGAGCAAGATCTATATCACGAACGTTATCAAGTGTTTTCTGCCCGAGAATAGGGCGACTGAGGATCAGATCAAGTCCTGTACCCCGTATCTGGATCAGCAGATCGAGATTATTCAGCCTATGCTGATAATAGCCTTGGGGAATGTCGCGGCGTGTTATCTGCTTGAGAAGTTTGGCTTGAGATGCGAGTCAATGGAGAGGGTTCATGGGAGGGTTTACGAGGTTTCAAGCCTGACTTTAAGCCTCCGCATAATCCCCATGTATCATCCGGCCTCGGCTCTTAGGAATCCTGGGCTCCGAGGCAGGCTCATCGATGATTGGAGAGGGCTTGGCAAGGTTATTAAGGATCTCGGGCTGGCGGGTTAACCTTAATACCTCGATCGCCCATCTCAATATTGATGAGGGTTAAAGTGAAGTACTTCGCTTCGATGAGGGAGCTCTTCGGCGTTAGCGAGGAGGAGTATGAGGTTGAGAAGGGGGTTAAGCTCGTGGACCTGCTGCTCAATCATATTCCGAGTAGGCATGCGCATGTGGCCGATATCTGGAGGAATAAGGTGGAGAGCTTCATGAAGGGCGAGGAGGCGAGCTACATAGTTATCGTGAATGGTGATAGGGCTAGGCTTGACCAAGAGCT
>Ga0185307_1000609_pt1 | contig 22171 bp, 16 predicted proteins | sample LHCtaG_FD_128010 | JGI IMG/M metagenome (GOLD analysis project Ga0185307, IMG submission 128010) | Hot spring microbial communities from Little Hot Creek, USA to study Microbial Dark Matter (Phase II) - LHC4sed_matched (SPADES... | ecosystem: Environmental > Aquatic > Thermal springs > Hot... | reverse complement strand
TTGATGACAGGGTAAAGAAATAACCTCTTTTGAAATTTTTTCAGTCATAGGTAAATCACCTTCTTTATATCCATAAATTTCTGCTGCCTTTTGAAGGTGGCATGGAATTGGATAATGTATTCCTACTTCAGCTCCATTATTTTTTAAAAATTCAAAAAGTTTATCCCTTTCAGGAACTCTTATAACAAAATAATGATATACATGTTTTATACCTTCTTTTATTTCCTGAAATTTACAAGGTGTATTTTTTAAAAGTTCCTTATATAAATTTGCAATTTTTCTTCTTCTTTCATTCCATTTATCAAGTTTTTTTAGTTTCAATCTTAAAACAAGTGCTTGAATTTCATCAATTCTTGCATTAAAACCAAATCTTATACTTGAATAAGAACTTACTTGTCCATGATTTCTTAAAAGTTTTAATTCCTCATAAATTTTTTCATCATTAGTTCCTATACCACCAGCTTCACCAAGTGCTCCAAGATTTTTTGTATAATAAAAACTGAAACAGGATAAATCACCTAAGCTTCCAACTTTTTTACCTTTATATTCTGCGCCATGTGCCTGTGCAGCATCTTCTATAATATAAAACCCATATAATTTTTTTAACTTATAAATTTCATCCATATCGCATACATTTCCAAATAAATGCACTGGAATTATTGCCTTTGTTTTCTCTGTTATTTTATCTTTAATACTTGAAGGAGAAATACATAATGTATCATCTATATCTGCAAAAACAGGTTTTGCACCAGCCATCCATACTGCTTCAAGTGTTGCTATAAATGTAAAAGATGGGAGTATAACTTCATCACCTTCCTTAACACCTATGCTTCTTAATGCAAGATGAAGTGCATCTGTTCCGGAAGACACTCCTAAAAAGTATTTAATTCCGCAGTATTCTGCAAATTCCTTTTCAAATTCCCTAACATTTTCGCCAAGAAAAAGTTGCATCTTTTCAAATATTTTTTTAATTCCTTCTTTAAATTCCTTTTCAATTTCAAGATAGGGAGATCTTAAATCAACAAGTTTTATTTTTCTCATAAAGAATAAAATTATAAAATTTTAGTTTGATAAAATAAAAATGTAAGCAGTTCCAAAATTTATTTTTAAACTTTTTACTTTTTTAAAAAATTTTTTAATTTCTTCACCTTTATTAAATTTTTTTATTGAATCAAATAAAAATTTGTACTCTTTACTTATTTCTTTTTTAAAAATTAAAGAAGTTATTTTTTCAAGAAATTTTAAATAAATTAAATAAAAGAATTTTATCAAGAAAAAATCTGGAAGCCCCATTTCAAGAATTATTATTTTTCCATCTTTTTTTAAAATCCTTTTACATTCTTTAAAAAAATTATAAGGGTCTATATTTCTATATAAAAAGGAAGAAACAACATAATCAAAAGTCTTTTCCTTAAAGGGCATTTTATGAACATCACCTATTATAAAATTTAAATTTATTTTTTTCTTTCCCTCAAAGATCATTTCTTTTGTTATATCAATTCCAAAAATTTTTTTAACTTTTTTGTTTTTTAATAAATATTCTGAAAATTCTCCTTTTCCACATCCTGCATCAAGACAAATTCCTCCTCCTAATTTTGACGCCTTAAATCTCCAGTATCTATCAAGAGAAAAACTTGCAATGAAATTAAAATAATCATATATTTTATAAATTTTTCTAAATCTTTCCATTAGTTTTTTATAATAATGGAATTGATTTTTTTTTAAAAAAATTGTATAATTTTAATATATGAATATTTTTATTTTATTTAATTTTCTATTTACATCTATTAATGGTGCTAAATATTTAATTATTGCTCATGATAATTTCTATAATCAAGTTTTACCTCTTGCCAAATGGAAACATAAAAAAGGTGTTCCAACAAAAGTTGTTAGATTATCAGAAATTGGAAATACTCCAACTTCAATAAAAAATTATATTTTGAATGCCTATAATAACTGGCAAGTAAAGCCAGAGTATGTTTTACTTTTTGGAGCAGTAGATTATGTTTCAACTGCATATGGTAGTGGTTATGACCATTATTATTCAGATTTAGAAGGCAATGTACTCCCTGAAATAGCAGTTGGTCGTCTTCCATGTTTAAGTTCTTCGCAAGCAGAAATGATGGTTCAAAAAATTCTTTCTTTTGAAAAAGATATAATTTTACATCCTGAATGGTATATAAAAGGAACAACAATTGTAAATGAAGAAGACGAAGCTTATTGGGATTCACTTTATGTAAGAGATACAAGAATGGTAAGGAATTTTTGGATGCAATATGGATATATAACAATAGACAATTTTAGAAGAATTTTTGGAAATAATGCAAATGATGTTATAAATTCAGTAAATGAGGGAAGGGAATTTGTTTTATATAGAGGTAATGGTGTTGAAAACTGGTGGTCCCCCTTTACCGTAAATCCCTATTCAACTTCAAATGGTAAAAAACTTCCAATTATTGTTAGTGGGACATGTCGAACAATTGCAATGATGCCAGGTTATGAATATGCAGGTGAAGCATGGCTAAGGGCAGGAGCAGTTAATAATTTAAAGGGCGCAGTTTCATTTCTTGGAACAACAACTGTTATTACAGGTGGTGGACATTATAGGAGTGCATTTGTAAGAGGATTTTTCAAAAAAATATATTTAGATTCTGTATTTATTCTTGGTGAAGCATTTAAAGCAGGTAAAAAACAAGTTTTGGATTCAACAGGTTTTACAAGTGAAGTAATGTCATGGCAACTTTTAGGGGATCCGGAATTAAATATATGGACAAAAAAACCAGATTCTTTTTTAGTAATTTATCCTGAAACAATTCCACCTATAAGTCAAACCTTAGAAATAATAGTTAAAAGTAAAACAAATTTAAATCCTGTTAATAAGGCAAGAGTTTGTATAATGGGAATGAATGATAGCATTTATGTTTATGGTGAGACAAACAATCAGGGTTATGTATACCTTCAAATTCCTCCTCCTTCAATTCTTTGCACTCTTTATTTAACAGTTACAAAAACAAATTATATTCCTTTTGAAAGTAATATTCATGTAATAGATATAGGAATGCCCTCTATACCCACTATTATTTCACCCTTTAATTTTGTTCGTTTACCAGATTTAAATCCAACTTTATTTTTTTATTCAATAGACCCAAATAATGACCCATTAGAATACAAAGTATTGTGGGATACAACTTCAAACTTTTTAACACCTGATAGTTTTATAACTCCTTTATCGCCAAGTGGAGAAATTTTTAAATTCAATTTTCCACATAATCTTGAAAATAAAAAAACTTATTGGTGGAAAGTAAAATGTAGAGACCCAAATGGTTCTGGATACTGGACTTCTTATACAGAAAAAAGATCTTTTACATGCGATAGTTTTTTACCTGAAAATACATGTTCCTGGTATCAGGTAAAAGGTTCTCAATTTCTTTACAATGAATTTGATGGAACAAAAGTTGAAGGAGATAGTGTAGTTTTGTTTCCTGAGGGTCAAAATGTATTTGATACAATTTTTTTTGAGAATTTTGAACAAGGTCTTCCATCAAATTGGATAGTTATTGATGGTAATAATGACGGAATTAAATGGAGAGTTGGAACAACAGGTGATATAGGTTCTTATCCTCCTCCAAATTATGGAACGAAATATGCTTATTACTCAGATGATGATGCAGGAAATGGAGTTATTAACTACAATGAGGAACTTATTTCACCTAAAATTCCAATTCCTCAAATTGCGCAAAATCTTGAAATTATATTTAGTTATGGATTTCGGGTTTATCAAAATGGAGAGAAGTTTAGGGTTCATTTTAGAAAGAAAGTGAATGGTTATTGGACAAACTGGATTACTTTAATCACTTATACAAATTCTGGAAATGGAACTCAAACAATAGATTTAACAAATCATTTACCATTTGATTCAATCCAAATAAGATTCTTTTATAGTGATTCAACAGCAAGTTATCACTGGGGATGGGCATGTGCAGCAGATAATATAGTTATAAGATATTCCTATTACCTTCCAAATAATTATGGAAAAATGACAGGTGTTCCTGTTTTATTCTCTGAATTTTCAAAAGTTTATCCAGTGTGCAAGTGGGGTTTAATTTATTTTCACAAATCAGATCCTCAGGATTCAATAGGAATTCAGGTTGAATATCATGATGGAACAAATTGGCAACTTATTCCTGATAATTTATTACCAGGTAATTCAGTAGGTATATTTACAAAAGAAAAAATAGGAGAGATAAATTTGGTTGACCTTGATACCTTAATTTATAATACAATAAGAATGAAAGCCCATTTTTATAGAATTTCATCAAAAGAACCATCAAATCCAGCACTTTTAGCATGGGAAGTTACAGTGCTTCCTTATGTGGGAATTAAAGAAAAAGAAATTTCTTCTTATATAAAAGTTTATCCAAATGTTTTTAAAAATAAAATTACTTTAAATTGCTTTATTTTTAATGATGAAATAATAGATTTAAAAATTTATGATTTAGAAGGAAGAGTTATAGATGATCTTTCCCATTTATTAAAAAAAGGATATAAAAAAATATATTGGGGTAATAAGGTAAAAAGCGGTATTTATTTTATAAAATTTAAAAATGGGAACCAGAATAAAATTTTAAAGATCATAAAAATAAAATGAAAAGATTTTTTTTGTTAATTTTTTTATTCTTTATTATCTCCTGTAAAAAACCACCTGAACCTTTAAAGGAAAAAGAATTTGTTTTAATTCTTGAATATCCCTTAAAAGGATATGCCCAAGGTTTATTTTTAAAAGATTCAATTTTATTTGTAGCAGATGGACAAGGAGGTCTTGTTATTTTAAATATTTCCCCTTTACCTGATTCAATTAAATTTATTTCACAAAAGGAAACAGGATATAATGCAAAAAGTGTTTGTGTTAAGGATTCTTTTGCCTTTTTAGGTTTTGATGACATAAACAGAAAAGGAATATGGGTATACGATATAAGTGATTTAAAAAATCCAAAATTTATAACAAGTGATGAAGGTCTCGCCTATGTTTATGATATTTCAGTTCCTCCTCAGGATACTCATTACTTATATTTAGCATCGGGTTACTGGTATTATATTGAAGATTTAAGTGGTCTTCCCTATTATCTTTCCTTTGCTAAAAGATATCATCCACCAGGAAAAGTAAGGGGATTATTTTCAGATGAAAATTATGTATATCTTGCCTGTGAGCAAATGGGAGTTGTAATATTTCCTTCCTTAATTCCAGATGTTCCTGATTCAGAAGCAATTATTTCATGGATTGATACACCAAACAATGCAAGAGATTTAGTAGTAAGAAATAATAAAGTTTTTGTTGCGGATGGATATGGTGGCCTTTACATAATTGATATAAGTGATATTGAAAATCCATTTTTTATTTCTAATTTATCATTACCAGGTTATTCTCAAAAAATAGAAGTTGATGATGAAAAAGTTTATGTTGCCTGTGGAAGTGGGGGAATATATGGTATTGATATTAAAGATATAAATCAACCTTGTATTTATGCAGTTTATAAAACTCCTTATGCTTATGATATTGAGATAAATGAAAATTATATATTTGTTGCTGATAGGGATAGAGGAATAATTGTTTTATCAAAGGAGGTTGAATGAAATTTTTAATATTAATTTTTATTTTAACAGAATCAAAATTTTTGTCCTTTAAAAAAGATTTTTCTTATGAAGGTGAATATATTGGAAAATTAAGGGACATATATTTATTTCTTGAAAATAAAAAAAATGAAGAAATAATTTTAGATGAAATAATTGTTCCCCTTTCCCTTTATCCTTTTTATAAAAAAATGGGAATGGTAAATGCAAAACCAAAGCCACAAACATTTCTAATAATAACAAATTCAAATTTCCTCTCCTATATGAATGATTTTATAGAATGGAAAAAGATGTGTGGATACAATGTTGTTAGTGAAATAATTACAGGTGGTGAACCACCTCAAACAATTAAAAATTTAATTCTTTATCATTATCAAAATACCATTCCAAAACCGGAATATGTTTTACTTGTTGGAGATGTTGATTTAATATCTCCATTTTATGGTTCTCCATGGGCAATAACTGACAATAAATTTGTGACAATAGATGAAGATTTTATTCCCGATATTTTAATTGGAAGGATAAGTATTTCAAACGCTGGCGAACTTTTAACATATATTTCAAAAGTTCTAAATTATGAAAAAAATCCTTTTATTTCTGATACATTGTGGTATAAAAGAGCACTTATGATCGGTGCCCGTTATCCACAAAATGTATGGACACCAAAAAAGGTTAAAAAATGGATAAGGGAATTTTTATTAAAAAATAATTTTGTTCAAGTTGATACAGTATTTTATCCACCAACATCAAATGGTGTTCCTCCAATTACAAATTCAGTTAATAATGGAATTCTATTTTTAAATTATAGGGGGGGAGATGCTGAATCAAAAAGATGGATTTATCCAACATTTACATATTTAGATGTTGACAATCTTTCAAATGGATTTAAACTTCCAATTATTACAAGTTTTGTATGTTTAACAGGTGCCTTTCATGATAATGCACCGATGTGTCTTGGTGAAAAATGGATAAGGGCAGGAACTTCTTCAAATCCAAAAGGAGGAATAATATTTATAGGTTCAGGTTCAGGTGGAACACATACAAAGGAAAATAATGCTCTTGATGAACTATTTTATAAGGGATATATTGAAGATTCATTTCCTTCAATTTCTTCACTTCTTTTAAATGCAAAAATTAATTTAATTTCTCATATTCCAAATCAAACTGATCCTGATTCAGGTATTGGTTTTTATTTTCATACCTATAACATTTTAGGGGATCCTTCTTTAATAATATACAAAGGGGTTCCAAAGGATGTTGAAGTAAATTTACCTTCTTTTTTACCAATTGGTTCAACTTCTATAAATGTAAATGTTAAAAGGAATGGTTTACCTTTAAAAAATGCATGGGTAAGTGTTTATAAAGAAGGTGAGGCAAGAGATTTTTCATTAACTGATGAAAATGGAAATGCCTATTTAAATTTTAATCCTTTAACTTCTGGTATAGTTTATATAACGATAAGGGGATTTGATATTTATTCAAAAATTATAAGTATCCCTGTTGAGGGAGCAAATTATTATTTAGGAATAAATTCCTTTAATTTTTCAGATTCAATAGGACACTTTGATTCCCTTTTAACTCCTTCTGAAATTATAAAATTAAATATTTCCTTTAAAAATTATGGCTCACAAAATGTGAATAATGTAATTGTAAAACTATCTTCTTTAAGTAATTTTATAAATTTAATTGATAGTTTAAAAACACTCGGTAATTTTTCACCAGGTGAAATAAAAAATACATTTTTCAAATTTAGCATCTTACCTTCCTGCACTTTAAATCATGAAGTAAATTTAAAATTAGAGATAAATTCAAACGAAGGGAATTGGTGGAATTATATTAAAAAGAAAATAAATGCTCCTAAATTTAAAGTTGATAGTTTATATGTGATTGATGAAGATGGCTATCCTGAACCAGGTGATACTGAATATCTTGTTTTAAATTTAAAAAATATAGGTAATTTTAAAGGTGTAAATGTAAGTGGAATTTTAAGAACACAAAGTCCAAAAATAACAATTTTAGATTCAATTTCATATTTTGGAGACATTTTGCCTGATTCAATTTCATCGAATTTTCAAAATCCCTTTAAGATTAAAATTTCTCAAAATGCCTTTCCAGGTGAAAAAATCCCCTTCAAAATTTTCTGGAATACTTATATGGAAGGTAGTGGTGAAACTTATTTTTATTTAAAAATTTGTGCTCCAAATCCTTTAAATGCAACGGGTCCTTCAAAATATGGATATTATGTTCTTGATGATGAAGATACATTATTTTTAGAAAGACCTGAATTTTCATGGATAGAAATAGATCCTGAATTTGGTGGAAATGGGGTTCCTTTAAATATGAAAAATGATACAATAAAAATTGTTGATTTACCTTTTATTTTTAAATATTATGGAATAAATTATGATAAAATCTCTATTTCTGATAATGGATATTTTATTTTTGGAAATTCAAGTGTTTCAGATCCTTATAATTGGCCAATTCCTGCAAAATCATTTCCTGATGGATTTATTTCCCCTTTTTGGGATGACCTTGACCCTGAATTAAGTGATTCAAGTAGAGATGTTTATATTTATTATGACGGAAATTTACAAGCATTCATAATTGAATGGAGCAGAATTCAACATATACACAATTATCAAAACCATTTACCAGGAGACCTTTTAACTTTTCAAGTAATTCTATATAACCCTTATTATTATCCAACACCAACAGGTGATGGAATTATAAAAATTCAATATTTAAAAATAAAGGATGATGATTCAGTATTTAACTATTCAACAATTGGTTTTGAATCACCAGATAATTCTGATGGAATAGCGATTTCCTTTAATAAAAAAACAGAAAATGGAGTTCCTGAAATTAAAAATGGAAGAGCTTTTTTAATAATTAATAAAAAGCCACAAATTAATGTAAAGGAAAATAAAAAAGATTTTGAAAGTTTAATTCTACTGCCTTCTATTATAAAAAATTCCTATTCAATTAATCTTTTTGAGAGATATAAAGTTAAAATAATTGATATTACAGGAAGAAAAATTTTTGAAAGTGAAGATAAATTAAGATTTTTAAAACTTGATAAGAAAATTTTGAAAAAAAGTGGAATATTCTATTTGATTTTTGAAGGGGAAAATTTTATAATTAAAAAAATAATTTATTTAAAATAGGAGGTAAAATGAAGAAAATTTTAATCCTTCTATTTTTAGGAAATATTTTATTTGCTCAAATAAATGGGGCAAAATATTTGATAATAACCCATGATAATTTTTATAATCAGGCTTTAACTCTTGCCAAATGGAAGCATAAAAAGGGTGTTCCAGCAAAAGTTGTTAGATTATCAGAGATTGGAAATACATATACTGCGATAAAAAATTATATTTTAAATGCTTACAATTCATGGCAGATAAGACCAGAATATGTTTTGCTTTTTGGAGCAGTGGATTATGTTCCAACGCATCCATATACATATCAAAGTCCCTCCTATCAAGGACATGACCATTATTATTCAGATTTAGGAGGTAATGCATTGCCTGAAATTGCAGTTGGTCGTCTTCCTTGTTTAAATTCAGGACAAGCAGAGATGATGGTTCAAAAAATCCTTTCCTTTGAAAAAGATATTCTTTTAAATCCTGATTGGTATATAAGAGGAACAACAATTGTAAGGGAGGATAATGACCCTCCTGATGATTCTATTTATGTAAGAGATGCAAGAATGGTAAGAAATTTCTGGGCATCTTATGGATATACTAAAATAGATAATTTGAGAAGAATTTGGGGAAATAATGCAAATGATGTTATAAATTCAGTAAACGATGGAAGAGAATTTGTTTTATATAGGGGGACTGGTGTTGAAAACTGGTATTCTCCTTTTGATGTAAATCCCTATTCAACTTCAAATGGTAAAAAACTTCCAATTATTGTTAGTGGAACTTGTCAAACAATTGCAATGAGATCAGGATATGAGTATGCAGGTGAAGCATGGCTAAGGGCAGGGGAAGTTAATAATTTAAAGGGTGCAGCTTCATTTCTTGGGACAACAACTATTATTACAGGTGGAGCATATTTAAGGAGTGCATTTGTAAGGGGATTTTTCAAAAAAATATATTTAGATTCTGTATTTATTCTTGGGGAAGCATTTAAGGCAGGTAAAAAACAAGTTTTGGATTCAACAGGTAACATAAGTGAAGTAAAATCATGGCAACTTTTAGGAGACCCAGAATTAAATATATGGACAAAAGCACCAAGCTTCTTTTTAGTAACCTATCAAAATCCAATTCCTTCCCCCTTTAATTTAGAAGTAAATGTTAAAAATTCAAATACTTTACAGCCCGTTTATAAGGCAAGGGTTTGCATAACTCATAAAAATGATTTAATTTATCTTTTAGATGAAACAGACCAAAATGGAAAGGTAACCTTTAATATACCCCAATTATCTCCTTGCACCCTTTATATAACCGTTACAAAATTTAACTATGTCCCATGGGAAGGTGAAATTTATGTTTTAAATCCACAAGGTCCTTACATAAGTTATTACAATCATATAATATTTGATGAAAATGGTGATGGGAGAATAAATCCAGGAGAAAATATTACAATTGGGATAGGTGTAAAAAATACAGGAAATCAAACTGCAAATTCAGTATATGGAAAAGCAAGGATTAATTCAGATTTAATAAATTTAATTGATTCACTTGCCTATTTTGGAGATATAATGCCAGATAGCATAAAATTTGATTCCTCTGCCTTTTCCTTTTATGTATCTCCTTCATGCACAAATGGGTATCAAATCCCCTTAAACATGATTTTTTATGATGTTATTGGAGATACATGGAATTATAGTTTAAATTTATTTGTAAATGCCTCTCATTTAGAAATTATTAGGGATTCAATTTCAGATAGCGAGCCAATTGGAAATGGAAACAATTTATGGGAACCCGGTGAAACTGTTAAATTCCTTTTATTTTTAAAAAATACAGGAACGGCTATTGCAAATAATGTTAAAGTAGTTTTAAAATCCCTTTCACCTTTACTTTATGTGATTGATTCAGTTGCCTATTATGGAACAATTGAACCAGAATCAACAAAAATAAATATAAATGATCCATTTTTGATGAAAGCGGATTTAAGTGTTTCCTGTTATGAAGAATTTCCATGTTCTTTAAAGATAATAATTGATAGTTCCTTCTATAAGAAAAGTTATTTAATAAAAATGGGAATTCCACCTGGAGCAATTATTCAAACATTCCAGGTTCCTGAACAAATGCCTCTTGGTGGATGGATAACAGGAATTGCTTTTGATGGTTCAGGTCTTTGGATAGCAGATTATAATAATCCTTATATTTATAAAGTAAATCCCTATAACGGAAATTATATAACATCAATTCCTGCACCAGGTGGTACAGATGTTTATGAATTGAGTTTTGACCAAAATTCTAATGCCTTATGGGTTAATAATAGAGGAACAAATTATATTTATAAGATAAATTTAAATGGGCAGATAATTGGGCAATTTCCAGCACCAGCACAAGATGCAGGAGGTTTATGTTTTGATGGAGAATTTTTGTGGATAAGTGAATATAACACAAATACAATTTATAAAGTTAATCCATCAAATGGTGGTATAATAGGAACATATTCATTGCCTTATCCTGGTGGTGGAGTAAGAGGAATTGCTCTTGATAAATTGGGCGATAATGGAACACTTATTAATGTTAGAATATTTTTAACACAGGGTAATTTTGATAGCACATATATCTATGAATGGAACAGAACAAATTATTCACCAACAGGAAGAAAAATAAAATTCAGTATAAATATAAGGGGGATTGAATTTGTTCCTAATACAGGAGATTATTGGATAGCAGAGCCACATTCTGTAACAAGAGGATATATTCACAGAATAAGAGGTTTTCATTGTTATTCTGTTGAATCTCAAGAGAAAACAAAAGAGGAAAATAAATTTTCTTTTAAAGTTTATCAAAATATTTTAAATAAAGATATAAAAATTCTTTTGAATTTACCTTCAAAAATGGAAACAGAACTTAGCATTTTTGATGCAAGTGGAAGGGAAATAGAAAAAATTTATAAGGGGGACTTAAATTCAGGAAATCATGAATTTAAACTTAATTTAAAAAAATCAGGTATTTATTTTATAGTTTTAAAAGCAGGGAAATACATTACTTATAAATTGATAAAATTTTAAAAGGAGATAAAAATGTTGAAAATTCTTTTTATTTTAATCAGTTACAATTATAGAGCTTGTGATTATGGTTTTAAACCAGGAGAGGCATGGGTTGCTGCTTATGATTCTGCATTTATAATGTATACAGAAGATGAGGGTTTAAATTGGATCAATATTGATCCAGGGACATTATGGGGATTTTTTGACATATTCTTTATAGATTCTTTAAAGGGATGGACAGGTGGAATAGGGGGAGAAATAAGGCATACAGAAGATGGTGGTTTTACATGGATAAGACAGAGATTTGGTGAGACAAAATGGATATCAAGATTACAATTTCTTGATCAATTTCATGGCTATGCATCTGCAGGAGATGCAATTGTATGTATTACATCAGATGGTGGAAATACATGGCAAACAATCTTTACTCCATTTATGGGAATAGATTTTTATGGAATACATTTTATAAATACACAAATAGGTTTTATATGTTCTGCTCTCCCCGATACCTCTGGTATTCCCCAATATGTGGCAAAATCAATTGATGGAGGGATTACATGGGATACAATCTTTGAAGTAAATGGATATGATTTACTTGATTTATGGTTTTTTGATGAAAATAGAGGAATTGTTGTTGGAGGAAGTGATGATACAATTTCATCTGTTATTTTTAAAACTATTGATGGAGGAGCAAACTGGATACAGATAAATCCTCCTGGTTATTATTTAAGAGCAGTTCATTTTGTTGATGAAAATAAAGGTTGGGCATGTGGAAGATTTGGAACAATAATAAAAACAGAGGATGGTGGAAATACATGGATACTTCAAAATGTTGGTAATGCAAAAACACTTTTTGATATAGATTTTCTTGATACACTTTATGGTGTTGCATCAGGGCAAGATGCAATATTTTTTACCCATGATGGAGGAAATACATGGATAAATGTAAATATAAATGAAAATTTTAAAAAAATTAAGATAAATTATTCTTCATTTGGTTATTTTGATATTACAGGAAGAAAATTATTTATAAAAAACTTTAAAAAAGGCATTTACTTTTTGAATTTTAAGGAGGGAAGAAAAAAAGTTATAATCTTAAAATGAATTTTCTTTTATTTTTTAATTTACTTTTAATCCCTCCTGAATATCATACTTTTGAAGAAGCAAAAAAATTTCTTGATTCAATAATTCCAATTTATAAAGATATTGCAAAAATGGAAATTTTAAATTTCACAGAAGTTGATTCGAATCCAATCATTCTCGTTAAAATTTCTGATAATGTAAATATTGATGAAGCAGAACCACCAATTTTATTTATAGGTGTTCATCATGCAGAAGAGGTTCTTGGTCTTGAAATATGCCTTGAACTCGTTAAAAGATTATTAGATTTTTATGGTAAAGATGAGAAGATTACAAATTTTGTTAATAACAACGAAATATATATAATTCCATGTCTTAATCCAGATGGACATAATTTAGTTACAGATGGAATATGTGAAGTATGGAGGAAGAATAAAAAAGATAATAATAAAAATGGGATATTTGATTATCACTGTGGGAAAGAAGGGAGGGGAGATGGGGTTGATTTAAATAGAAATTATGATTATTTTTGGGAAAATGCGGGTTCAAGTATTGATACAAGTGAATATTATAGAGGTCCTTACCCCTTTTCGGAACCAGAAACCCAAAGTATAAGGGATTTATTTGAAAGGGAAAATTTTGTTATTGCTGTAAGTTATCATAGTGCAAGGACAGGTATGGGTGAAGTTGTATATTATCCTTGGAGAGATGGTGCAAATCTATGTCCTGATTATATTTTTATAAAAGAGGTTGCTGATAGTTTTGCCTTTAATATATTAAAGGATGATTCAAGTGGTTCTTATATACCAATAGTAACAAGTAGAAGAACAGGTGGGCTTTTTAGAAATTGGGCATATACAAATCATGGAACATTTGCCTTCTTAGTTGAGGTTTCAGATACAACTATTCCCCCCTCTTATAGAATTCAAAAAATTGTTGATTACAATTTAAGAGGTGTTTATTATCTTTTAAGAAGAACATCTTATAATATAATAAAAGTTTTAGTAAGAGATTCAATAACAGGAAACCCTCTTTCTGCAAGTTGCAGAATAACTCAATTTGACACTCTTCCTGAAATAAAACACTTTACAAGGTCAAAAAATGGTGATATTTTTAGAATATTAAAACCAGGTAATTATACTCTTGAAATAGAAAAGGAAGGGTATAAGAAAAAAATAATAGATTTTGATTTAAAGGAAAAGGAAAATAAAGAAATTCTTGTAAAATTATATCCTTTTGTTTATGATACATTTCCAAATGATGCCTATATTTTAAAAAATTTTGCAGATAATAAAATAAATCTTATTTTCTGGATAAAAGAAAAAATTTCTTCTCCAGAATTTTACATTTATGATAAATCGGGTAGGAAAGTAAAAAATTTTATATTTAAAAATCTTTTCCCCGGATTTTACAAAAAGAAAATACATTTAAATTTATCAAAGGGAATTTATTTTGGAGTTTTTAAAAACAAAAATTATATTAAAAAGCAAAAAATAATTTTAATAAAATGAGTCTTTTAACTGCAAGTTTATTTTCTCTTGGAACCTATTTAACTGTTGAAATTCTTCGTTATCAAAAACATTTAAAAAATCTGGAAAAAATAAAAAATAGAATTCATATAAATGGAACAAGGGGAAAATCATCAACAACGAGACTCATATATCAGGGATTAAAGAGAGATAAAAACAATATTGTTGTTGCAAAAACAACAGGGACAGTTCCAAGATTTATATTCCCTGATGGAAAAGAAGTTCCTGTTATAAGACTTGGGAAACCAAATATAATTGAACAATTAAGAATTATAGAAAAAGCAGCAGAAATTGGGGCAAATTTTTTTATAACAGAATGTATGGCAATAACCCCTGAATATATAAAAGTTTTTGAAGAAAAAATAATAAAAAGTAATGTTGGAGTTATAACAAATGTAAGGGAAGATCATCTTGATGTTATGGGTCCAACTATTCTTGATGTTGCTAAGAATCTTTGCTTATCTCTTCCAAAAAATGGTGTTGCATTTACTACTGAAGAAAAATATTTTGACATAATTAAGAAAGAAGGAGAAAAAAGAAATACCGAAGTTTTTTATGTGGACTCTTCATGGATAAATGAGGAAATATTGAAAAAATTTAATTATATAGAGCATAAGGAAAATGTAGCAATTGCCTGCGCTGTATGTGAATATTTTGGAATAAAAAAAGAGGATGCACTTGAGAGCATGTATAATGTTAGACCTGACCCAGGTGTTCTTGAAAGATATGTAATAGAAGAAAATGGGAAAATCATAGAATTTTACAGTGCATTTGCTGCAAATGACCCTGAATCAACATTACTTTTATGGAATAAATTTTCAAAAGATAAAAAGATAAAAGTAATAATTTTTGTTTTAAGAAGTGATAGGGCATCAAGAACAGAATCATTTTTAAAATATCTTGGAGATAGAATGAAAGCAGATTATTATGTAATTTGTGGTGAGCATTCTCTTATAGTTAAAAGAAATCTTATAAAAAAATTAGTTGAAAAGGAAAGAATAATAACTTTTTCAAATCCTTCTCCTTTTGAAGTTTTTAATGAGATTTTAAATTTAGGGGATGAAATTATGTGTATGGGAATTGGTAATATTGTTGGTCTTGGAAGTAAAATAAGGGAAATTTTCAAAAAGAAGGCAAAAATATGATACTTGCAGAATCAATTGCAATAGGTCTTATACTAACTCTTTTTTCATCAGAAATTATAGGATTTATGGCAGGTGGGCTTGTTGTTCCAGGTTATATTGCCTTTATCCTTGACAAGCCGGATCTTTTAATTGGAACTTTAATTGCAAGTTTTATAACCTTAATTTTACTTAAAATTATATCAAATTTTTCATTACTTTATGGAAGAAGAAGACTCCTTGTAACTTGTCTTTTAGGTTTTCTTTTTTCTGAATTAACAAAAATGATTGCTAAAACACCTATTGGTGAAATTGCAATAATGATAAGGGCATTTGGTTTTATAATTCCCGGGCTATTGGCCTATTGGATGGATAGGCAGGGAATAATTCCAACACTATCAACACTTTTTTTAATTTGTGTCTTAATAAGATATATAGTTATAATAATAAATTGGGGAAATCCTGTATTTTAAATGATTTTTAAAAGAAGATTAAAAAATTATGATTTTATTATTTTATTCTTTATTTCCTTTTTATTTTTCTTTATACAAAAAAAGACATTGATAAAAAAACCTGCTAAATATTATAAGATAAAAAAGGAGGCATCCTCTTTAACATATAAAGCATTTGAAATTTTAAAAGAGGAATTTATTAAAAGAGGAGGAGAAATAGATTCTATAAATGATCCCGGAAAAACAGGTCTTATAGGTTTAAGAAATTCTTTAATAACAACCGAAGAAGGAGAAATTGGTATTAAATTGACAAGTATAAATCCAAATTTTTCTGCTTTATTTATTGAAATTTTTAAAAAATTAAACTTAAAAAAAGGAGATTATATAGGTTTAAGTATAACAGGTTCTTTTCCTGCCTTAAATATTTCTCTTATTATCGCTGCAGAAAAATTGGGTCTTAGACCAATAATAATTACATCTTTAAGTTCTTCAGGATGGGGTGCAAATATTCCTTTTTGGACATATCTTGATATGGAAGATTTTCTTTATAAAAATAAAATAATAAAAAATAAAACTGTTGCAGCATCAATTGGAGGAGGAAATGATGTTGGAATAGGTCTTGAAGAAGAAGGTAGAGAAATTTTAAAAGAGGCAATTAAAAGAAATGATATAAAAATTTTTATAAGTGAAAATTCTCTTCAAAATTCAATTGAAAAAAGAATAAAAATTTATGATAGCATTTCAAATGGTAATATAAAATTATTTGTTACTATAGGTGAAAATGTAGCAGATTTTGGTATTAGTGAAATTCTATATTATTTAAAATCAGGAATAAATTCACCTTACGATAGAAAAATAGATTTTAATAAATTGCCTGTTAAAGGAGTAATAATAAGATTTTTAGAAAAGGGTGTTCCTGTTTTAAGTTTACACAATATTATTTCAATTGCAAAAAAATACAATATGCCAATTTCTCCTGCCTTTATGCCTCCACCTGGTGAAGGTTCATTGTTTTTTGAGGAAAAATATTCAATCCCTTTGATTTTTACTGAGCTTTTTATTTTTCTTCTTATTTTATTTTTATTTTTTAGATTTGGTATAATTTATTCTAAAAAGGAGGAAGGAGTATGAGAAAAATAATTTTAATTCTTTTTCCAATATCTTTTCTTTTTCCCTATTGGGAAGAAATTGAAATCAAATTAAAAAATGAAAATCTAAAAAAGGAAAATCCAGTTTATTTTGAAATTAAAGAACCAAAGTCAATAAAAATTTATGTAAAAAAAATAGGAAAGGAAGGGGATCTTTATATTTATAAAGATGAAAAGGAATATAAGAATTATAAAATAAGAGAAGATAAAGAAATAAAAATTTTTCTTGAAAAAGGAAAATACAAATTAGAAACAATTGAAGGTAATTTCAATGTAAAAATTTTTGAATTAAAAAAAATAAATTTAAAAGGTTTAGAACCTTATCAAGGTTTTCCAATAACTGTTTTAACAAATGGCAAAAAATATAAATATTATAAAATAGATAAAGACACTTCATCTATTTTTAAAATAGAAGGTCCTGAAACTCTTTATATTTATTTAAGAGGAAATTTTGATAAAGATGGTGAAAGATTGTATGATAGATTTATAGTAAAAGTTTTTATTAATGAGAAGGAAATTTTATCAAAGGAATTTAAAGCAAAAGTTTCAAGAAAATCAATTTATGTAGAAAATAAGGAAATTTTACCAGGTGAAGCAGAAAAGATAAAGATAGGAGTTCCACAAGGAATTAATTTTGTTAAAATTTTATTAGATGAAGGCAAAGGATGTGTTAAAGTTTATGTAAAAAAAAACAAAAAAATTTTAAAATTTCAATTTTAATAAATTCTGGATATGATTCAAATTTGTTTAAATTTTCAGAAAGAGACATTTCTTATTTTTTAGAAGGTAAAAAAAATTATAAATTTAAATATGTGAAAACGATTGATGATGTTTTTTTAGAATTTAATCCTCAAATAAATTATTTTTTAAAAAATTTTCATTTTGAAATTTCTGGAAAAATCAAAATATTTTATAAAAATCAATATAAAAATTTTGCAAATTTAAGTTTTTTAATAAAAAATATTAAAAGTATTTTTTTAAAAATTTTTTACCAGCCCTATTTTTTTATAGGTCCTGTTTATATTAAAGATGAAAAAATAACTTATCCCATTGAATTTTCATTATTTAAAATATCATCAGGAATAAAATTTTTTGAAACTGGAATATATTATTACAATTTCCATCCCGAATTTTTTAACTATCTTGATGGAATAAAATATTTTACATCCTTTGGAATTAAAAAACTTGATTTAGAGTTTTCCTATTTAAAACCTTTTAATCCACTCCCTTTAAAAGACTGGTCATTTATTTCTTTAAAGTCAGAGTTTAATCTGGATACTTATATTTTAAAAATTTTGCCAGAAATTGAAATCAGAAAATTTTTAACAAAAAATGAAAGGGATACAATTCATTTTAAAAGATATGATTATAAAGTAAAATTTCTTTTAGAAGGGAAAATTAAATATGAAAATTTAAAATTTGCCCCATTTTTAATTTATGAGCAAAGATTTTTAAAAAATCCTTATGAAAATGATATCCTTGAAATTTTAAAAGAATACAGAAAATTTATAATTGGCTTAAAATTTTTATTTTAAATTGAAAATTTTTTTATTTTTCTTTATAATTTTTGTTAAATTTAAAAATGAAAAATGTAAATAGTGTGATTATAAATGAAAGATTAAATCATATAAAAGAAGGAGTAAAAAATCTTAAAGAATTTTTGAAAATGCCCAAAAAAGATTTTTTAAAAGATAAAAAATTGATTAGTGCAGTAAAATATGAAATAATAAAAACATTTGAGGCAATTTCTTCGATATGTTCTCATATTTTAGTAAAAAAATTTGGAATAAAACCAAGTTTTTATGCAGAATGTTTTGAAATTTTGAAAAAGAATAAAATTCTTGAAGAAAAATTGGCAGATAATTTGTCAAAAATGGCAAAATTCCGAAATTTAATAATTCATATGTATCAAAAAGTAGATGATGAAAAGGTGTATGAGATTATAAAAAACGGAATAAGAGATATTGAAGATTTTATAAAAGTTATTGAAGGAAAATTTTTAAAGAAATGAAAAAAGAAAAAATAAAGGAAAAAATTAAAAATATACTTTTTAAAGAAAAAATAATTGGTTTTGCTTATATATTCGGTAGTTTTTTAAAAGATGAAGAATTTAACGATATAGATATTGGAATATATATTTTTTCAAAATTTTATGAGCCTTCTAAAGAAATTGATTTTATTCTTGAAATAGGAGCAAAATTAGAAAAAGAAATTAAAAAACATGTAGATATTGTAATTATAAATTCAGTAAACCCTCATTTAAGATTTAAAATAATAAATGGAGAACTTCTTTTTACAAAGGATGAGAATCTTCACGATTTTATGATTGATTACTATTTAAGGGAATATTGGGATGAAAATTTATTTTTTCATTCTCTAATATAAGGATTATTTTCAATCTCATTTTTTAAATTTGTATTTTCTCCATGACCTGGGAAAATTTCTGTTTCAGGTGGAAGTGGTAAAATTTTTTCAAATATTGATTTTATTAATTCTTTAAAACTTCCACCCGGAAAATCTGCCCTTCCAACTGTTCCTTTAAAAATTAAATCACCTGTAAATATGCATCCACCCCCATAAAAGCAAACACTTCCAGGTGTATGGCCAGGTGTATGCAAAACAAAGAGTTTTTTATTTCCAAGTGAAAGTTCTTGATTTTCTTCTAAATAAAAATCTATTTCAGGTAGATTTTCAATTCTTACTCCCAAATATCTTTCCATTGAATCAGGTGCCCTTTTATAAATTTCAATATCCTTTTTATGAATATAAACTGGAATATCTATTTTTTCTTTTAAATAAGGAATACCTGCGACATGGTCAAAATGCCCATGAGTTAAGAGTATTCCCTTTAATTTCCAATTCCTTTTATTTAAATCTTCTAATATTAAATTTTCTTCACCTCCAGGGTCTATACAAAAACATTCACCTGAATCTGGGTCAGCAATTAAATATGTATTAACCGCAAGTGGTCCAAATATATATTTAATAATTTTAAATTTTTTCAATGTCTAAAATGTCTATCTTTTGTAAAAAATAAACTTATTCCTTCTTTTTCTGCTTCCTCAATAACCTCTTTATCCCTTATAGAACCACCTGGTGCAACAATTGCAGTTATTCCATTTTTTCCTGCAAGTTCTATTGAATCCTTAAAAGGGAAAAATCCATCTGATGCAAGAACACCACCAACTGTTTCAAGTCCAAAACTTTTTGCTTTATTTATTGCAATTTCAAGAGAGGCTATTCTTGATGGTTGCCCACTTCCTATTCCAATTGTTCTTTTTGCCTTTGCAATAACTATTCCATTTGATTTTACATATTTTACAACTTTCCATGCAAATATTAAATCTTCAATTTCCTCTTCCTTTGGTTTTCTCCATGTTTTTAGTTCCCATTCATTAGGTAAAGATGTTTTTAAATCCTTTTCTTGAAAGATTATAAATCCCTTTAATTCCCTAAAATGATATTTATAATTTTTAAATTTTGCTTCAACAATTCTTAAATTTTTCTTTTCCTTTAAAATTGAAAGTGCTTCAATTTCAAATTCTGGTGCAATTAAAACTTCAAAATAATATTCCTTAATTTCTTCTGCAAATTCCTTTTTACATAATTTGTTAATTCCAACAACACCTCCATATGCAGAAATTGGATCTGAAAGATAAGCCCTTTCAAATGCTTCAACTATATTTTCTCCAATTGCAACACCACATGGTGAAGCATGCTTAATTATTGCACATGCAGGTTCTTCAAATTCTGAAACAAGAGAATATGCAGTTTCTATATCAAGTAAATTGTTATAGGAAAGTGTTTTCCCTTGTAAAATGTTTAAATCTTCATTAAAAAATGAATAAACTGCCCCCTTTTGATGGGGATTTTCACCATATCTTAAATCATAAATTTTTTTACCTGATAAAATGAGTTTATCTTCAAATTCAAAAGGAATTTTTGATTCAAAAAATCTGTATATTAAACTGTCATAATAGGAAGTATAAAGAATTGCTTTTTTTGCAAATCTTATCTTTTCTTCTATTGGAATTTCATCTTTTTCTTTTAAAATTTCAATTATTTTTTTATAATCTTTTGGATCAACCACAACACAAACCCTCTTATAATTTTTAACACCAGCCCTTATAAGGGCAACACCTCCAATGTCAATATTTTCAATAATCTCTTCCTCATTTCCTCCTTTTTTTAAAACTTCTTCAAAGGGATAAAGATTAACTATTATGATTGAGAAAATTTCAATTTCATCTTCTTCTCTTGCAAGTATTCTTTCAAAAATTCTTGGATGCAATGTTTTAATTCTTCCACCACAAAGCCCTTCAGAAGTTACACCAAGAGAAGATAAGGGATAAACTTCAATATTTTTTTCAAAAAGATATTTTAAAGTTCCTGATGATGCATATATGTCCCATCCTTTTTCTTTTAAAAATCCTGCAATTTCTTCAATTCCCTCTTTATTATAAACACTTATAAGTGCCTTCATTTTTACGCTCCATATTTTAAGAGCCTTTTTGCATTTGCAAGTAAAATCCAGATCAATTCATGTCCTTTTATTTTTCCAAGATACCCCTTTATTGCTTCCCTTTCAGTAAATCTCTTTGTTTCATCAACCCCTGCATATTCAGAATATAAAAGTAAAGGGACAGGATGCCATGAATGGGACTTTAATTTCCATGGGGTTGAATGGTCACCTGTAATTGCTATTACTTTAAAATCGCAATTTAAAATTTCTGGAATATACTTATCAACCCTTTCAATTTCCTTAACTTTTTTTTCAAAATCACCATCTTCTCCTGCCTTATCAGTTTCTTTAAAATGTAAATATACAAAATCATAATCCTTATGTTTTTCTTTTAAAATTTCTATTCCTTCTTCAAAACTTTTGATATTTTCAGGAGTATCCATCCCAACAAGTTTTGCAAGCCCCTTATACATGGGATAATAGGCAATTCCAAGTGCTCTTAAAGAGTATTTTTCATAAAAATTTTCAATTTCAGGCGGTTTTGCATATCCCCTCATCAAAATGAAATTTGCC
>Ga0185307_1000607_pt1 | contig 22179 bp, 13 predicted proteins | sample LHCtaG_FD_128010 | JGI IMG/M metagenome (GOLD analysis project Ga0185307, IMG submission 128010) | Hot spring microbial communities from Little Hot Creek, USA to study Microbial Dark Matter (Phase II) - LHC4sed_matched (SPADES... | ecosystem: Environmental > Aquatic > Thermal springs > Hot... | reverse complement strand
CATAGCGTAGCTAAACTTTCTGAGGTTTTAGGATAGCTCCTACTCCAGACCCCCCTCTAGTTTTTCCATGCTATTTTTCCATACCCTGCTCCATAGAACTTCTATAGTACATGGAGAATCTAACCATGTCGTCTAAGAGGGCTTAGAGGATGGCATTACGGATGAGCGAAGAACTACTAGACTTCATCGACTCGTCGATGAAGTTATACGGAGAGAGAGATATGTAAGCTAGACGCTAGAGTTAAGTCATAGTATAGTATGCGTGGTAGCGAAGATATTCCTAGAAGCGGAACTAGTTTAAGGAAGGTATACTAAGTACTCGTAGCCGTATTCATCATGCTAAGCTTATGGACAGTTATACCTGTACCAGTATCTAAACCATGCATGCTAGGCTACTATGCACATCGTAGTTTCACGTCACTATCCACGCTTATATGCTGGGTAATAGCCAGGGTAGCATACTGGATGGGTAGGAAAGCTAAGAGAAGAGCTGACTGAAGCTATGAGTAGCGGATTCAAGCTTAGAAGGGGGGAGACCGGTGAGATGGAAAGTAGATCTATGAGGTATAATCTGAAAGAATGGTATGCGTACCCCCTCCATACAGGGGTGATCCTATGTCTCCGCATGAAAAAGCATCACCCTTCCCTACTCTATCATAGGGTCTAGGAGATGTGTCGTAGTAGATGATGTCGTAGCTGATGTTCATATATCTTTGGAGGAGATGTATAGAGAAGACTATCGTCTTGCAGAGTGATAAGACTGTGGAGAAATGGGGAAAGCATACTACGTAGTAGCGTAGAAATGTATGGTAGGGAATAAGTTAGGAGGATTTTAAAGCGAAATATCGAAGGGTATGTTTAGCATTCCTATCGACGTATCTATGTGGGCTGTACCTTTCATCCTCCAACTGATCTTTTCTCCTGTCGTTAGATAGGACCGTATAGTTTTCAGCGCTCCCGAATAGGATGATTCGAATTGCGTTATTACAGTTGCTGTACCTCCTGGCGGGATATCATATCTTCTCGGGATCGTTCCATCACCAAGATAAACATCGTTCGCATAAAGAGAGTAGTCTGCTCTATCCAATGTTGCTGTAACACTATTAGTTATATATCCTTAACCTTGTCTCTAACGTCGCACTTGTGAAGCCTAGACTTTTCACATTTACATCGGCGAGACGTATCTCACAAGCTCACAAGATTTTAGAGCCTCCTTCTTCACATACTCGTAGAAAAACTAAACTAGCGACAGCTAGAAGCAATATACTAGCCGCTAATATAACTATCCTACTCCCCATACCCTACCTTTCCATAAATTTCACCTAAATGCTTCCGTTATAAAAACGCTACGTAGAGGTACATTTCATAATCTACATGACGGGATAGCTTCCATAGATACCTTACGGCGGGCTTCTTTCACTAGAAATATGCCATTTTTCGATGTAGGAGGGCCTACAACCGGCTTTTTTAAGATGCTCTGAGAAAAGTTTGATACTTGGAAATAACCCTGAATGAATCGCCGGCAGAGAATGATCGTTGTTATACATTCCATGCACTAGGAGGTAGAGTCCATTAAAGAAAGATGTCCTAGCAGGAGCCGGAGGGCTATAGCGTATATCCAAGTTTAAACCCTAATCCTTCATTAGCAATCCGTCCTTTCATATTAGGTATATAGCGATAACTGCCTAGATCAACGGTCCAACCTTGCTGAAACTCCTTTGTAGGGTTTGTCATAAAAATATTTAAGTCTTTATGATCTTTGCACAAATGACTATCGATTTAACAACTATTAATTAAGGCTTTCAAGCAACTATTCGATCCTCATATTACTAGAGCTTATCAAGACTATAACCATGATGCTTTAGCTATCAACGTTATGCTTGGCACCAAATTGTATTAACTATATATGAAAGTTAATCATATTTCCGTTAAAGTAGATTTTATAGGATGTACGCCAACTTACTCCAAGAAATCCCAAATAATCCCCCCATCAGCATTTGCGGGAGTCCTTAAACCCCAAAGATAGCAGAGGGTTGGTGCAATATACGATAATGGCACCGGTTTCTTACGCTGATAACCATGCTTTACGCCTGGTGCTTTCAGTATGAATATCCCTCTACGGCTGTGTACTCCAGTAACAGTACTTGGCCATTCCCATGTTCCAAGTTCTACATCAGGAAACATTTTCTTTATTTCCTCAGCTGTATATTTCCTCCTCCTACTATAGGATGGAATGATCCAAGCGAAAATATCAGCAGCCCTTTCACCTCCATAACCAAAGATGGCTGCATCTTCCCTTCTACAGACCAAATTGTAGATGTAATACCCAGTCTCAGGATCCTTTAAATTGAGAAGTATTTGAATTATCTGATCTCTTACATATTCGTATTCGTCACCTGGTTCAACGATACCATCTGGATCTCGACCTTTTAAATTCACCCAGATCTCGGTGATATCGCCGCTCGTCCTTCCAAATACCTTTGTTTTTGACCACTCAATCTTTCCATTTGCATTTCTATATAACAAACCTTCCTTTTCAAAAATGGATAAAAGGATTTCATTGCATTTTCGGATTTTTCGAAAATGCAAATAATCGATTGGTTGGGATCCGTGGTCTGAGACTATGGCAACTATATCATTCTCATCCGTTCTCTCTAAAACTTTTTTTACGATATTATCTCCAGCGTCTAGAACTTTTCCCCAAAGCTTCCAACCTTCATCAGCCTTAGATTCATCGTAGAGAGGGCTAAAGGGGTCGATCATATATGCGGCGAGGTGGTTAAGGAAATCCGGCATATGCCATTTTATGAATAGAAAATCCCAATCGTAATGATCCAACAGATAAGCGGCTGCATTAGCAAACCAGTTTCCCTGATACTCCATTTCCTCCATGAATGTATATATGTCTGTTGCTCCTGCTATTCCCACTTGTTGACGGGTTGGCATATTTAAGAATGGGCCGCAAACTTTCAAGAGTTCCTCGGAAATTTTTTCTGGATAAGCAAAATCTTTCGTTGGGTAAATTTCGCTAAAGTATACGTGTAGATCCTTCCCGTCTTTTGAAAGCTTTAGAAGCTTCATCCTAAAAGCTGCGTTTACCGGCTCACCATCAAGGGAAAATTCATGTATTATCCAGTCACTCCATTTCCCCAGCGTCGTTTCTCCAATCTTCCTATTATAATCTCTTCCGACATGGAGCGAGACCTTATTATAACCTTCGTCATCACCTGTGATTAATAAGTAAAGATCTGGATGGACAGTACGTCCTCGGTATCTAGCTTGAGGATGGGAAGAAGGCTTGATTGGAATCCTAACTTCTAGCGGAGGTGGTTTAATATCAGAGGGTATATTAGCCCAATTATCAGCAGTTTTCACATCGACTGGGCAGAGATGTTCTTGACGGCATCTTAATATAAATGGATCTTTTGTTGGTGGAATATTGGTAACATATCCTTTAGCTTCCTGTATCGCTCTCAATGTATTATCTGGTCTACCATCCTCACCAACATGTATAAGTTTATCAATATTTGGAGGCCAAGATTGAGTGCAATCAAAGAGAATACATTTTTTCCCAGCTTTATTCGCAACCACCCATATCTGTTCGGCTTGAATGTATTGAGATGGGAAAGCACGAGTAAACTTGTCTAATGGATCTCCAGGCATATGTACCGCCATTCCACACCCGTGGGTTGATGGGTTAGCACCCGTAGCGATAATCGCCCAATTAGACGCCGTAGCATCGAATATAGGTGGTTCAGCTATTGCAAGAGAACCTTCTTCCATAACTTTTTTCATGGCATTAAGATAGCCGCGTTTAATAAAGGGGTCTAACCAGTCATAAGCAAACGAATCCATTCCGATAATTACTAATCTTTTCCTTTTCATTTCTAATACCAATCTTTGGCGTAGCAACACAACATATATAAAGTTATCGTGCTGTTCTAGTTAGTACGGCCTTGCCCAGATAGCCGTTTGAATTAAGGCACCAGCAACTCCGATTATAATAGCTAATCCTTCACCTAACATTAAACCAGCCGCTAAGATCATTTTAATATTATCATAGACATCTCTTCCGATACGCCACGCTATAACCTTTCCAATAATAGTTCCTAAGAAAATAGTGAATATAAATGGAATGGGTGTTGTAATACCCATGAAAAGCCCTGTAATCGATATAGGAAGTTTCGTAAGGTATACTATTGAACCAAAAATAGACATACCCATGAACGAGTATACAATTAGATCAGGTCTAAAATATTGCTCTGGTCGAGTTATCCAGAGCGCCTCAAACATTGCTTGAACTGGCCATGTGATAGCCGGCATAGGATAAATGGCTGACGGAATCGGGGCTACTGCCCAGAATGTGTTAACGTAAATTATCCCCATAAGTATGGATATAGGGAATACGACAAAATAGGCTTTTATCCAGCTTATAATATCAGTTTTTGTAAGCTGACATATCTTAAAGTTTGCAGTCCAAGCTGTTCCAGGATGTAAATTAAGTGGGAGAAACCATCCGTCTATGCCTCTATATCCACTGGCGAGAATTAGAAGTTGTCTAATATATGGTACTTCCCATGTGATACCAGTCTCGCCTAGAACCCTAACCGTAATTAACATTAATACAAACATCAATGGATATTCCCATGTTATAAGTGCCCACAAAGGAAATTCTGGAACTAACCTATTGTACATAACTATAAATGCAAACCCCACGATTATGATCATCGTCAATAACAGCTTAGGTGGAAAAAGTCTTCCGCTTATTCGTTCTCCTGAAGGCTTAACCCTACCGCCTAATACTTTAAAAGCATTTATTACGCGTCTTAAATGGAATATTAATGGTATTAACCCCACCGCAAACCCCATTCCGATTATAGGATTTATCCATAGATAGAGGGTTGATTCTTGAAAAATTCGTGTAATATCCATCCCTGGGGTGTAATGGCTTGCCCATATACCTACGCCTAGGTGTACTGTCAACCAGTTTACGATAATAAACCTTATTATGGATCCTGCTATCATCATCGCACTTATACCGGTAGGGAGTATCAAGCCTTGAGCTATCAACATAATATCTGTCGCTATCCCAAAGGAAGCACCAGGCATAGCACTCTCCAAGTATATTGTATAATCAACCCAAGGTATGGGTATGAATCTTATAGGGTATCCTGCTGCTTGTGCTATCGTTGGGATTGTATACAGGAGGATTCCATAGATTGCTGCGATGAAAGCTGCTCCCGATAATATCGATAAACGTTCTTCACTTCTTTCAGTTAGAGTTATGATAAGCTGTGCACTTGCTTGCTGTATCGGAAAGGGTAACCTTTCAGCCTCTATGAATATTTCTCTTGCTATGGCGGCAAATGCAAATGCACCGATTGTACCTAAACATTGCGTAATAATCCATAGTCCGATGGGCACCAGCCAGTCTGTATGCCAAAATGTTCTTAACCACCAAACTGGAGAACCATAAGCTGGAGCATACCACGTCGGAATCTCAAACGTTAAACCAAATCTTTGAGCGATTGGGCTATGTACGAAATATAGCCTGTAAATCTTTTCTGTAAATGGAAGAGCTGTTGCAAGCGAAGAGACAAGATAGATTATTGTTGCCTCCTGCATAGTTAATGGTTTTCCAGAATATCGGGCAAACTCGACGAAAATAAGTATTACGGAAACTTGTATCGCAGCTAAAAGGTTCGCACCTGTAGTTACAAGTTGAGCCCATATTACAGCTGGCGTGAAGATGCATACAGTGTATAATGCTGCTAGGAATGATCTCCAAGTTAATCCGCTTTCAAATTTTTCTTCAAACCTTGTAGATGTATAACTATTCATATTTTTCATCTCCTAATAGTTTAGGAAATCGCATCATGTATATTCTTTTATCTTCATATTTCAAAGTTCTCCAAAGAAGTAATTGCTTTCTTAATATATCTATAAATTTACGATTATTCTTTTCCCAAACGTCCCTCGGACCTGCTTTTCTATAAAGGTTTATCATTATACGCCAAACATCAGAGTCTTGAGGAATACTGAATATGATATTAACGTCTTGTAAAACTCCAAATTCATAAGGAGCTAAACGTGCTATAAAAGTTATTTTTCTTATTAATTGATTCTTCAATTGTTCTTCTTTATAAATTAAGTTTGCAATCGAAAAGTCGGTCGACCCCTCTCCTATATGAGTTCGGAGATATTCTGTTATAAATGCACAAACTCCATCGATTTCTTCTATGCTAAAGACGAAGGGTAAAGGTATTTCCCATATGTCTTCACGTGGCTTCGTAGGAATTTTCCAAACTCTTTCTAATGATGGTGTAACCATTTTTGAAGCAATTATCAGAGGATATATAGCGGATAACATGACTACTAACATTGCTATTCCTATTGCAGTTATAACCCATGTTGATGCGTAATTCATAGTGAAGAGCATATGTGACACAATAGACCTTATCAATAGTGTTGCTAATAGGTATCCTAGCATACCCGAAATTATCGAGAACATTAATGCCTCACCTAGGAATATTATGATAACATGGAAGGGAGATGCACCTACTGTAGAGAATGTGTAAATATCTTTCCTTCTCTCATAAATAGATCCAAACATGATATTGAAGATCATTAATGCTGAAATTACTAGGATTGGAAGCTGCATTTCAAATCCATGGACTGCAACCTGCCGTTCTCTAGAGATAACGACTGTCTCCTTATCGAAACCACTCCAAATTTTAAGACGACCAAACTCTGTAAATATCTCTGCCGTAAGATTCCTAGCTTCTTCAACATTTCTACATTTAACTGAGATCGAAGCTATATTTGGGTTAAAATATAGAAGCGAATTGTAATCTACTATCAATACTTCTGATGAGGGCGCGTGGATAAAGTCCTGTTCTGGAAGCCTTGCATCCCAAGGAGTTAAACTTTCAACATTTATATCCCATATATTATCAAACATCTTTGAATCTATTATTCCGATAACTGTAAAGTTTTTACCTATAAAAGTTATTTTTCCAGGAAGTTTTGTTAAACATAGTTTCTCTGCTATTTTATCACTTAAAATACAAGTCCATTCATCATCACATGTGAACCATCTTCCTTCAATTATTGATTCCTTTAAATTTTCAAAGAAATCTAGTGTTTCAGGTGGTAAGCCTATTGCGGCATATATTTCAGCTATTTTTTCAGGCATTTCTAGATTTCTAATGAAGTATGGAATAGTCGGATTAGTTGCTGTAGGATGTGTAGTGTAGAGAACGGCACGTGGCATTACTAGTAGACCTCTCGCTTCGAGAGAGCACTTGAGGGCTTCAACAAATTCGTAGTCTAGCGGATATATCCATTCTACCTGTTTAATAAATATTCCAGTATATGGAGGTTCAAAAGGTATTCGCTGGAAAGTTGGCATACTAACCGAGGAAATTGAAACGAATGTTACGAGACTCGCTACTGTTAAGGTAATAGTAATAAGTATTAAAAATGACCTCAACTTTCTTTTCCTTATATTTTCTATTCCTACAGAGAGACTTAGACTAGCGACATTTAATCTTCCTGTCTCAATTTTATGTAGACCACTAATCTTCTTAGCTATCTTTTTAGTACCCCAAGAAAGGGATGTTATGAGAATGCTGCAAGAAGGCATAGTTAAAATTATCAACATTACTGATATTACAACTATGAAGGAATTAGATGCAAGCCTAAATCCTGGATGAATAATGTATAGAAGTAGGAGAAATATTGCAAATAATATTACTAAAATTATTATTCTTTTTCCTCCATATATAGGTAATATTAGTTGCTGAAGGAGGGGGACAAATAAAACTAAAAGCATCGAGAAGAATGGAATTCCATTAATTATGTCGATCTTAGTATTACGTATATCAATATAAGCTCTCAATATTTTGCTCCATGCTTTTAAACTTTCAATATAGGCTTCATTATAGTATGTACTATCGATCGCTACTTCAATCTTCTTTATGTGATTTTTTAACTCTTCAATCCTATAACTAACTTCTATTTGGAAAGCTGAAAGCTCGGTTGAATATTGTGCAAAGAGATTTAAAAGATTTTTTGATATCTGTAAAGGAGTATTTGTAAATATATATTGATCTCCAGTAATAAATTTATATCCATTTCCAATAGGATCTATTATACTATTATTTAATAATACGCCTAGAGGGATTCTACCTAGCCTTGCATCATGAAGAGTTATTTTTACATTTATATCTGTGGGAAGGAAGAGGATAGCGTTGTCTCCTTCGATAATTACGCCAAATGATTCAGTCGGGGCATCTCCCATAGCATCAAGGATACTCACTGATCGATGCATATCCGCTGAACTTCCAGTTTCTGGATCTATAAAGTCGAAAATTATAGCAGTACCACATCTAAAGACTGTTAAGAAACCTAAATCACAGAATAATCCTTTCCTTCTTAGGACTGTTTCGCTTATAGGACGCGTAAAAACGTATTCGTACATACCCATATCAGGACCGTATTCTATCTTTCCGGTATCTGGGTTTACTTTAAATGCCATAATTACCATTTGCCGAGGAATTTGTAGCATCGGAATTCGAAATGCACCATTTTCATCTGTCGCTACTATTAAATAATCTTGATGTTCCCAATTTTCTCCGGCTCCGGCAAAGAATACTTTAACAGCCACTAATGAATCAGGTATAGGTGAATACCATGCCAACGTCTTATTGAATGTAGCAACACGTCCGAGAACTGTTATCGTACGGCGGTAAACGTAGTTAAGAGGTTCGGTATATTGATTTATATTTTTAAGGTAGGTTATGAAATTATTTGGTGTGAATGTTAAGTCATAAACTATTGGGATTATAGTTTCTAATTGACATCGAAGATTTTGAAGATTTACGTTTTCGAATGTATCAATTGGATTGAAGGCATATTGCATGGGATCAACCGTAGCTAAAGTTACCGCCATAGCTAGTGAGTCTTGTGCGAAGGGTTCATGATCCCATGGGAGTAGTCCTTTCGGAAAAACTCTTCTAGTAGGAGCGGCAACCGCACCTACTGCGGCAGTCCCGATAACAGCTCCAGTAGAAGTAGTGTGAGCATTACTAACTAAGTATCGTACTCCGGTTTTACCACTAACTCTATCTACTATTAAGCTTAGGTAATTGTAGAGATTTACGTTTCCAGTAGTCATTGGCGTGGTTGGCGGTACCGTATGGCCATAGAAGTCGCCTATATCTGTTAATGCCCATTCAGCAGAGCGGGTTGTTAAAGCTAGGTTGACAACCCGCTCGATCCATAGGCTAATTTCCGACTTATGAAATCTTTCACCGATACTATTCCCTGGTGTCGGTTTTCGATTCCATATGATATCTTCCACGAAAGATCGAGAACCAGCTAGACCCTGATAGTGTCCGCTCCAAGCTATAAATAGAATTGTATAATCTGGTTTAGGCAGTTTGCTAAATATACGTGCTATCTCTAAAAGCGAAGCTATTCCTGCAGCATCATTTGCTCCTGGAGCAATTGTTGGAACTATCGAGTAACTATCATAGAAGCTGCATATAATCATTGTTCTATTAGCATAGGTTTTACCTTCTAATCTCCCTATAATGTTTCTTCCAACTTTAATTTCCCATCTCTGATCGCAAGTGATCGATGCGATTACTGGTTTATTTGACTTATTTATGATATTTAATAATTTTAGAGCATCTTCCTTTGAAATATAGAACCTTGGGATATATATCGGGAATGTTGCACGATTCTTATCTATTTCCTCCTTAGTAGTTATATCAGGCTCGATGAATATAATAGCCTTTGCTCCAAATTTAACAGGCAACATCCATCGCCCATGATTATTGAAATCCATCAGTATGATACAATCTTGAACTTTCTTGCCATTCATTTTTTCATAATCGCCATCCCCGATGTAGACAATAGGTGCAGTAAGATTTTTAACAGTATTGGTAACTACTAAATTAGGTAGCAATGGATGCAATGTTAACTGTAACTCTGGATAGTTCAAAAGGGTTATTGAAGTTCCATAGTTAACGGGAACTGTTACGTTAAACTCGTGGAGGCTAACATTGAGACCATATTCTCTAAATTTCTCAGAGATATAATCTGCTGCTAATTCGCAACCGGGAGAACCTGTTAAGCGCGATCCTAAGCTCGAGAGATAGCGTATATGTTGTTCTATATTATTCCAATTTATTTCATCGAGAAGTGCTAGATTTACAGGAAACTCATATTGTAAAGTTTCTTGATTTATAAGCATAACTGCATTTATACTATTAATATAAATAAATATACATACAATGAATAACAGTAATTTCAACTTTGAAATATCTATGGAGAAAAATAAGGGGGGAAGATTATCCAACCTCATCCGTACCATCCCATCATAGCAAATAACCAGTTTAAGCCTAGATTTAGTGGCGCCCAGAGACAGCCGGCAAGGAATATCCCCATCCCGAAAGGTATGAGTATTTTATTTTCAAGAGGCGTACCACCTATCCTATTCAATGCAAACTTAGCTATAATGACTATTAAGAATGAAAGCCATACGTTTGGCGCATTAAGTGCTATCAGAATACCTGCAGCTGATGCATAGTTGAAGACACCTCCTACGTACCTTTTAAGGTAGTAAAGTATGAAGGGGAATATGAATCCAAAAATGGTATTGGCGATCATGTTGGCGTTAGGTGTCCAAACGGGATTATGTAGTACACCTTCTACCACCGGTCTATAGCTGAAATACCAGGCTAATTCGTTCATTACACCTGTCCTGCTAGGCGTAGCTCCAAATGTATAATATAGCCAAAGCATTAATGGTATACCCACTATTAAAGATAAAATGACGGCGATGTATTGTACTATGAACATACCTTTATTGCTCGCACCATGAAGAGATGCAAGTTTATATCCATCTAAGGAGAAGGCGTTGGTATACATATTTCCTCCTCCTCCCCAGCAAGTGTTGGTATGCATGAAGGTTGTCGCCATCCATGGTGCTGCTACATCAGCCACCTTATCCATACCTGTCCAAGGTAAAAGGAACTGATATGGAATAGATGACCATTCAGACCACCCGCCAAGTACGTTAACACCGAATCCTGCCTCTGCAGTATACCTCATCAAACCTACCCAGAAAGGTATCACCACGATAAGTTGGAGTAACCCATAATGTACTGGTATGTTAACTAGTGCTAAAGTAGCTAAGTATATTAGCACACTAATTATAATCCCTAGCCAAGCTATCCTATATGGAAGGGGTTCCCTTTCCTCACCTTCCACCCTCTTCCAGAGGAGTCCTTGAAAAATTCTTTTAAAGTACTGCCAGTTTGTAACAAGCGGATAAAGAGCTAAACCAATTATTAATCCCCAAGCGAAGCTCATGTAACCCCCACGGAGGGGTGTACCTTCAGTAAATTCAAACTTACCTATGAATCTATTCCATGTCCACCAACAGTTTCTGCCTGGTGGCAGTGGAGCAAGCCAACCGATCGGAACCCAAAGTATGGAGGGAAGTATCATGAATAAGAGGATATATGTGATAGAGGCAGTTAATAGGACAGGAGACGGCAAAAATACGCCCAAACCTATTGCTAATGGATTTACGGCGAATAAGTAGACACCCGTAGTTATAGCTAGTGGCGTGAGATCGATGCTTGGTGTGAATACTGGGAAACCTGGGAATAAAAGGCGTGCACCCTGTAAAAAGAACAGTACGAATGCTATTATAAAACCAGCCCAGAAATATGGCGATTTGAAGATTGATGGTATATTGCTAGGTTTATCCGCTGATGCTTGATGTATGATAATAGAAACAGGCGCGACAAGTGGGAATGGTAGAGATTCTATATCAACCCATAGTCTTCTTAAGACCACCCCTATAAATAAGAGGATGCTGAAGAATGAAACATAGAATAATAACCACCAGGTTAGAGGAAGAAGCCACTCACTCCAAGGTACGGTACTACCACCAGTAATGATCGGATTGAGTAGATCGATGTTTTTAGGTCCAAAAAGTGGCGATGCATACCGCATGACGTAATCCCTAGTGACAGCCGCCGCCAATCCCGCTCGCAACATAGTTATTGTTCTAACAGCAATAAAGCCACCATCACTATATCCTGCTACTCCGATAACAGGCGTCATCATCGCTGCTACGAAGGCTAGTTCCCAACCGTTAAGTTTAAGTTTTTTCGGTAAGAAAAGATTAAGTATAATTGGATAGAGCATACAAAGGATTATCGTAAAGTAGAAATTTCGCGTGATAAAACCTTCTTCTGCTGCCATAGGTGGTCCGCGCCATACAATCATAAAAGGCCATGCACCTTTCTCAGGATACGGACTTGCAAACCATGTATATTCAATTAAAGTGACTGCTAAAACCATCGATATCAAACCAAATATAATGGTTCTCGGTGTAATTCCACGTAGTTCGATCCAACCAGCTTCTGGATCTTTCATAGCCTATTATTATTTTGGCTTTGATAAATCAGGAATATAAATTTTTCCCTTCCTCCTGAGCTTCTCGTATACATCATTAGGTTCTCTAGTATGGTCTTAAGCATGCTGGCTATACTTTCTTCATTTTTACAAGGCTTCACTCTTTACTTCTAATCTCTTTCATGATTATCATATTTTATCTGCTCAACCGTCTTGTAGATGTTTCTACAATAGTGTACAATTCTATAAATAATCTGTAATCTATTTACAAAAGATGATGTTATAGCAGATATTTTGCTAGATTTCCATTTTTATAGTTTACTTTTGTCCTATTTCTTATAATACTTTTTGAGAAATTCCATTTGGCTTAAACTATTTGACGTAACTTGTAGATAGACAATCAGAGGAGGCTATAGATTTTGAGCCAAAGTCAATACATAGAAAAATTTAAATAGTTTTGAGAAATAAAAATCCTTTAAGGTGGGGGGATACATGAACATAATCTTAATTGTATCAGATACTTTCAGGTGGGATTTTTTAGGTTGCTATGGGAATAGATGGATACATACGCCGAACCGTTTGACTGTCAAGACGATATGGATGAAGTTGTAGCTTTCGCATAGATCGACTATAACCTTGAAACGCTTCCTGGCATTCTTCATGTAGCTAGGCTTCCAATGATGCGACCACTCCATAGCCATGATCTGCTTATCATCCTCTATGTTATGAAACACTAGGATATGCCTATCCGTAAACTCGATCCATTCTCTCCATTCACCTATGCTCTCGAAATTATTCTTAGTAAGCTTCAGGCAAGGTTAAAATCTAGTAAGGCAGACTATAGATAAGTTGGATGTATTCCGTAAAATTTTTATTTTCACATCATATGAGAATAAATTAGAAATGAAGGCTCGTATTAAAGTGGATTTGGATCGTAAGATTGGAATAATTGATCCAAAGATTTATGGCCAGTTTATGTCTCGAAGGCCAGGTGTCACTGACGGCGGAATCTACGATCCGAGTAATCCTTTATCTAATGAACATGGTTTTAGACGAGATGTCTTTGAGGCCATAAAACGGTTAAAGCCTACTATTATACGCTGGCCTGGAGGTTGTACGGGTACTAGCTATCATTGGTTAGATGGCGTAGGCCCCAAAGAGAATAGACCGAGAAAAATTGATTTACATTTTGGGTGGCCTGCTAATTACGGTTTTGGAACCGACGAATTTATTGAATACTGCCGCTTACTTAAAGCTGAACCTCTTCTAGTATGTAATATGGGTACTGGAACTTTGGAGGAAGCAGCTGAATGGCTTGAATATTGCAATCTTGAAGAAGGAACTTTCTATTCTAACCTGAGGGTAAAGTATGGTCATTTAGAGCCTTTTAAAGTTAAATATTGGCAGTTAGGTAATGAGTTAAGCGGACTACATGAAATAGGTTATATGCCGCCTAAACTATATGCCTATATAGCCAGGGAGTGGGCTAAAACTCTTAAACGTGTAGATCCATCTATATACATTATAACTAGCGATGGGAAGTGCTCAGGTGCACCATTACACTGGTACTCCAAGGTTCTCCCTAAGCTAGCACCATTTATCGATTACATTGCAATCCATGATTACTGGCCACCTTATCCTAGATCCAGTTCTGAATCTGAACAGGTTAATTTCTATTATCAATTCTCTGGCCCCCATGAAACTGAAAGACTTATCATTCGATTAGGAGGACTAATAGAAGAAATTACAAATCTGCAATTTCAATCTATAAACAAAAATATAAAGATAGCTATTACAGAATGGAATGCACATGGGATAAGAACTTATAAGCCAATGAAATTTCACCCCAAAAATTATCCCGATGGTGAGATCCCCCCTGAATTCTGTTTAAGAGATGCTTTAACGGTAGCAACTTTTTTGAATATTCTGCAACGACAATGTAATCTCGTTAAAATTGCTACAGTAGCTCAGACCGTAAATGTTCTTGGCCTTTTAAAAGTATGCCCAGGAAAAATACTTAAAGAAACCATTTACTGGCCTTTCGTTATGCAAGTTGAACATAGTGGTAACATATCAGTAGATACCTGGGTCAGATGCGATACTTTCACTATACCGGAGAAAGGATTAGAATTACCATTTTTAGACGTTTCTGCCACCTTAAATGAGGAAGATAAGAAACTTTATATATCAGTTGTGAATAGACATAAAGATCAAGATATTGAGACAAATATACAAATTCTAGAGGGAAGGATCTCCTCAGAAGGAAATGTACATGTTTTACAGCACGAAGATCCCTTAGCCATGAATACTTATGATGAACCCGAAAATGTCAAACCTGAAACATTAAATACTTCAGGATTCTCAGAATCATTCGATTGGACATTTCCAGCACATTCATATACGATTATGGAATTAAATTTAATAACATAAATGGGGAGAAGAAGAAATGAGTGAAATATGCAGGTTTATTCCTAGTTCTTCTTTCGTGGCTACGTTAGATGTTTATGCTGGAGAAGTTGGAAAGCCTATTTCAAAATACCTCTTTGGGAAGTTTACTGAACATCTAGGGCGAAATATCTATCATGGAATGTGGGCTCAAATACTTGAAAATCCAAGTTTTGAACCACCTTGTTTTTTCGCAGATAAAAAGGCAATTTTAGAGGAAAGATTGAGAGTAATAGAAAGTCTTTTTCCAAAAATAAAAATATTAGAAAGTTTTCAAACCGGAGTAGCATATGGATGGGCAAGATATGGTGAAGGAAACGTTGTCTATTCTCTTATTCCTGACGCTATAGGCTCAGGCTCTTGGACTTCACAGAAAATCGAAGCGTTCTCAATTGAGACGGATGCTGTTGGAATTCAACAGCTTATATTCCTTCCTTTACATAGAGAAGAAGAATACGAGCTAAGCCTATGGGCTAAAGGAAATATAAAGAAGATAAAAATAACCATTGAAGCATATGAAAGTAAAGATCTGTTAGCTGAGGAAATCGAAGATATAAAAGCAACGTGGAATAAACATTTTAAGAAGATCAGGATCTCAAAGCAGGGAATTGAGAGGGGGGCACCACTTGTCTTTTCTATATCCTTTAATGAGACTGGAAGTGTAATATTAGATCACTGTTTCCTTTTTCCGGCAGATAACATAGAGGGTTTTGATCCCGAGATAATTAAATTAACTAAAGAAGCAAATGTAACTATTCTTCGTTATCCAGGTGGTAATTTTGCTTCTCAATATCACTGGAAAGATGGTATAGGACCTATTGAAGATCGACCTATACGTCTAAATCGGGCTTGGAATATCGCTGAGTATAATTATGTTGGAACTGATGAATTTATGAAGTTTTGCTCACTTGTCGGAGCCGAACCATTAATTTGTATCAACGCAGGAGATGGAACACCGGAGGAAGCGGCCGCATGGGTCGGATATTGTAATGGTGACTTAAATACAACATATGGGAAACTCAGAGCTGAAAACGGCTATCCAGAACCATACAATGTTAAATACTGGGAGATAGGAAACGAATTATATGGAAGATGGCAAGTGGGATACTGCAGTGCTGAGGAATACGCGGAACGATACGAGCGTTTCTATAAGGCAATGTCTAAAATTGACTCAGATATTAAGTTTATTGCAAATGGCTACGACTTAGATTGGGATAAAGTTTTGGTGCAAAGAAAGGGTGATATCCTCCGCTCATTATCCATACACCTTCTCGTAGGCAGCGGTATACTGAAAGAGAATGTTCAAATAGATGAAGTCTATTATGGTTTAATTGCCTATACTTATTGGCTAAGAGGGTACTTGGAAAAGATAAGAGATGAAATGTCAAAGAAAGTTAAAAATCCCAAAATAGCAATAACAGAGTTACAGATACATACGAGGGACCCGACCTTACCTAACAATAAGACGCTTACTGAAGCTCTATTCTATAGTGGAGTTGTTAACACCTCGATATGCTTAGGAGGATTTGTTGAACTAATAACTCATAGCGCTCTTGTAAATCATGGCGGAGGACTAAATAAGGAAAGAGAAATAGTATACGCGGACCCAGTATACTATGCACAGAAGATTTATGCAACCCAACCTGGAAGACTGCCTGTTAAACTAAAGATAGAGACACCAATGTTTAATACTAGAGAAATACCATCAATTCATACTTCCGAATTAGGAAGACTTCCAGCTGTTGAGAATGTACCATTCCTAGATGCGATAGCCCTCCTAAGCGAAGATAAAGAAATATTGTCGATCATAATATCTAATCGTCACGCTTATAAATCAATCCAGGCAAAAATTTACCTGCATGATTTCAAACCTCAGGAACTTGTCAAAACTGAAATTTTAAATGGTCCAAGCTATATGTCGAGAAACACATGGGAAAAACCAGATTTAGTAAAGACAATAGAAGATTATATGACTATTGATGGGGAAGAACTTGTATATTCCTTTCCAGCTCATTCCATAGTAAACTTCATCTTCAAGCGCGTAATCTAGAAAATTTAAATTAGCTATATACGATTTAAAGTTTAAAAATGCTACTATTGGGGAATTAAAATCGATGAAAAATTACAAATCGAGCTTCCGAGAACGAACAACGCTTTTCCATCGATAGGGCTAGATAAGGAGGGGTGAGTGTAGATCGCTTGGACATCATGTAGGGAGAGAGAGGATAACATATATACGCATTTCATTAAAAATGGAAATATTTCTGATGTTTTTAAAGTAAGTGTTGAGTCAGAAGTTAATTTCAAGCCAACTATTTCGTGCGATATTTACGGTAGGTTGTGGATATGTTAGGCATCACGAAGAATGGGTGCTGGAGCATATATGGGAGATATATTCATGAAACTAAATGGTCAAATGAGATAAAGATTACATCTCGATCAACATCAGATAATATGCCAGTATTAGCATCGGATAAAAATGGCAAACTCTGGCTAGCTTATGAATCTTTTTATAACGGATGCCAACATATATACGTCAAAGTATATGATGGAAAAGTTGGTCGCCACCCGTTCAAGTGAGCGATAAGGGAACTTTTCCTGAATACAACTACCGTCCAGCAATAGCTATCAACTCGTTCAATAGAGTATTCATTGTATGGGATTCATATAGAGACGGAAGATATACGGTGCTTATGAGATTTTACGATGGAAAAATGGTATGAGGTTATGGAAATACCAGGAGACCATGGCTTAAACCGTTATCATCCACATATAGCCACGGATAAGTTTGGCAATATTTGGATAACCTATACCGAGAAAGGAGAAATTCTTGATGAAGAAATGCAGGAGAAATTAACGAAAATGAGATCCAAGAGTAAAATTCATTTAGTCTGCTGGACCAATGAGAGTTGGCAGATACGCTATACGGAAATATAGCATTCCACCTACAAAGCATGAAGGCACAAGACTTAAATATTGCTTTGCTTGAAATAGCTCTATAGAGGGGGAAATAAGATGGAAAAAAATTATCTCTTACTGTTTTCTATGGGCTTCCTTGCTTTATGGCTTTCACTATCCTCTATAGTAGTGTACTGTCAGCTGCCATCTGGAATACCGAGAGGAGACCTAATAGTGATTTACATGAAAGGTAGGGTGCCGAATCCTGAGTGGGGTAATGTATGGATTCCAGGGGCCACGGTAGGAACAACTGTTGTGTTCGAACCATTATATTACTATAATGTATCTGAGCCACGCTTAGAAAAAATTATAATACCTTGTTTAGCTGCAGATCTTCCTGAGTATTCTGATGATTATACGAGGCTTCGTATTAGGGTTAAGGAGGGGGTGTACTGGAGTGATGGTGTGGAATTCACAGCTGAGGATGTTGTATTCACTATAAAGTTGATAAATAGGACTGATGGGTTTGCAGGTACTAGCTTCTGGCGTACATGGCTTAAGAACGTATACGCGGAAGATAAATACACATTCGTTATAGAGCTTAAGAAGCCGAATCCTAGGTTTCATCTGCTCCAGTTTACGGAGATAATGGCTGCAGGCTCGCTTAGGATAATGCCTAAGCATATATGGGAGAGAGTTGAGGATCCGCTTAAATTCCCATTCTTCCCACCGGTAAGTACGGGACCCTATAAGCTTAAGGATTATGATCCGAACGGATACTGGTTCCTATTCGAGAGAAGGGAAGACTGGTATAGAACAGGGATAGGTAAAACATTCGGGAAACCAAAACCAAAATACGTACTGCGAGTATACCTCGGTACTACGGAGAAGGAGCTGATAGCACAGGCGAGGCATGAACTAGACTTTATGGAAGTAGATGTTAAACTTCTAAAGCAAGCATTCGCACAGAATCCATATGCTGCTTGTTACAGGCTAGGCTGGCCGGTTATAAGAATAGATGCAGGTGGCCATGGACCTGCATATAATTGTGCTAAGTATCCATTTAATATGACTGATGTTAGGTGGGCTTTAACTTTGGCTATTAATATAACTGAGGTTGATATAACGCTTTTCGAGGGTAGAGCAGGTCTATGCTCATTCGATGCAGTATCCAATCCGTTTATAAGGGGGGTTTTCAAGGATTTGTATCTTCCGTGGCTTCGGAATTTCACTCTTCCGGATGGATATAAGCCTTTCGATGAAACTATACCTGATAGACTGGCTGAGTGGGCTAGGCTACAGGGATATGAAGTGATAGGTGATCCTAGGGATCTTATAGGTGATGGATGGTGGAGGTATGATGTTGAAGAAGCATCTAAACTACTGGAGAAGCATGGATTCTACAAGGATGAGCAGGGTAGATGGCACCTACCAGACGGGACACTATGGAAGATAAATATAGTTTGCAACGTTGATGACCCGCTCTTTTCTACGATGGGATTTGTTATTGCAGAGCAATGGCGAAAGTTTGGTATAGATGTAACTTTAGATGCAGTGCCACTATCAGTATATACTAAGAGATGGCAGCTAGGCGATTTTGACGTAGGTACAACAGGCATAGTAGTACAAACTATCGATATTTGGAGGCATTTCCAGAGTCTTCATAAGAACTATTATAAGCCTATAGGTGAAATTGCTACAAGTAACCAGATGAGGTGGGTGAATGATGAGTTCAGTGCACTACTTGATAAGTTATCAACTATTCCGCCATTCACACCTGAAGCTATACGATTAGGATTTGAGCTTGTAACAATATTTGTTAAAGAAATGCCGCTTGCATCAGTGTGGGATGGAAGGGGTATGGTCATGGACAGTTATGTGTGGACTAATTGGCCTGTTTATGAGACAAACTGGTACTGGGAAATAATGGAGAACCCTGTTTGGCAGCTTCCAATGCTTGTTTATCTTAAGCCTAGTGGTAATGTTCCTAGTAGCGAGCTGTATGTTGAATATGTAAATGTTTGGTTTGTTAGGGATGTCCCGAAGTTTATTGGCTCCGATGGATCCACATATGGTCCGTATAATATTGGTGATAAGGCTAGTATACCTAAAGATGACGCCGATAGGCTTGTTAGCGAAGGATTAGTCAGCCTAACACCACCAACCTACAATTATATAACAGTGTACGCTAAATCGGATATACCGCAATTTAGGGGTGTTGATGGGAAAACCTATGGCCCCTATAGGAGCGGTGACGTCATGATAATTCCGAAGGAGGATGCGGACAAGCTATTAGCCGAGGGTAAGGTAACAGCAACACCAACAATACCTGGGATTGACGAAATAATCAGGGGAATATCAACAACAAGGGATTCCGTAGCAAGCCTTAAAGACTCGATAACAACAGCAATAGAGAAGCAGACAGAAGTCATAGAAGCCCTAAAAACATCAATAAACAACCTACAAATAACATTATATGCAATACTAGCAATAACCATAATAACAGCAGCACTAACAGCAACAACAATAAAAACAAAGAAAACATAAAATAAATCACAAAGCAGACCATTTTGATGGCGATGGTAACCTATGAAAATCGTTAATTTAGAAATCCTTAAGCTTCGTCGCGAAGAGCCGCTTGTTCCTAAGGGGTTTTGGGAAGAACGCTTTGTAAGGCCTATAGATCTTTATGAGCGCTTTAGAGGGGAGGGGCCATGGACTACTGGTGAGGAGAGCCCTTTTGAACAACTATTTTTAAGGATATTAGCAGACGATGGGAGTGAGGGGTTTTTCGGTCCAATATCTTCAGAGGTTGCAAATATGATTATGTTTAATTTGAAGACGGTAATTTTAGATGAAGACCCATTTGGGGTTGAGAAAATATGGGATATTATGTATCGATCTCAAGTTCATGGTCGAAAGGGCGAGAAGATGATGGCTATAAGCGCAGTTGATTGTGCATTATGGGATCTAATTGGAAAGGCTAAGAGGGAGCCGGTTGTTAGGCTTCTGGGTGGACCTGTAAGAGAGAAAGTTCCGGCATATGCCAGTATGTTAGGCTTCTCTTTAGAACCTAAGAAGGTTGCTGAGAGATGCCAAGAGTACTTAGATTATGGCTTTAGAGCTATGAAATGGTTCTTCCGTTATGGCCCAGAAGATGGTGTACGCGGTATCGAGAGAAACGTTAATCTCGTTAAGACGATACGTGATGCTGTAGGTTATAACGTTGATTTAATGCTTGACTGCTGGATGAGCTGGTCAGTGCCATATACGATCAGAATGGCTAGACTTATTGAGAAATATGAGATTACATGGCTTGAGGAGCCGCTTATGCCAGATAACATTGAGGGATACGTTAAGATCCGTAAGAATATTAACATTCCAATCGCGGCTGGGGAGCATGAATATACGAGGTGGGGTGCTAGAGAACTTTTAAAACATAATGCTGTGGATATTTTGCAGATGGATGTAAAATGGGCTGGAGGGATAACGGAGATGAGGAAGATATGTGCTTTAGCCTCTGCTGAAGGTATACCAGTGATACCACATGCCGGATGGGTCGAGCCAGCTCAGTGCATAATATTTTCTCAACCAGAGGATGTATGCCCAATGATAGAATATTTAGTGAAGTGGGCCGAGATACAACAAGCTTTCAACCGAGAGAAACTTACGCCAAAGAAAGGATACTTTTACGCTCCAACAAAAATCGGTTTAGGATTTGAACTTCAAATGGATAAATTGGCAAAAGATCAATGATATAAAAATTAAGCATTATTTTTTACTTTGTAGCTTAATTATTTTCTGATCAGTATTTTTTGCTCCTTTTCTATTTTGGAATTTTCAGCCATATTCTGCAGAAAATGAATTTTCCTCATTCATCTAATCTAAGCGAGAATTACAACAAATTGTTAGTTTTAACCGAAAAAATAAAGTATAGATTACAAGAAGTCTACAGAAAAAGTAGAATTAGAAAAAGATGGGGGAAATCTCCAAAAATCAACTAAAATTAAACCATAAAACACATATTAATGTTTTAAGGCTTATTTACCGTCTATCCTATAAGCTTCTTTATGGAAAAGTTTACAGGTTAGTCTAGTTCACGAAGTTATCGTAAGTGTGTGCTCCGAGAGGAGCTACCTCTAGGATTGCATAAGTCTAATTGATGGTTCAGAAGAATCAATATCGGGGAGCTTAGCGAGGATTCTAGGAAGGCTATTCTTTAGAGGGTTAAGGAGAAGCTAGGGTTCAGTAGGATGCTTGAGAATGCTTTTAGAGGTCCGGGCGGGATTCGAACCCGCGACCCCCAGCTTACCAAGCTGGTGCTCCAGCCAGGCTGAGCTACCGGACCTAAATTCGTAGAGAATATCCAGTATCGTTGAGGATTAAAATGTTTCTATC
>Ga0185307_1000606_pt1 | contig 22191 bp, 25 predicted proteins | sample LHCtaG_FD_128010 | JGI IMG/M metagenome (GOLD analysis project Ga0185307, IMG submission 128010) | Hot spring microbial communities from Little Hot Creek, USA to study Microbial Dark Matter (Phase II) - LHC4sed_matched (SPADES... | ecosystem: Environmental > Aquatic > Thermal springs > Hot... | reverse complement strand
TGTGGGCAAAAGAAGATAGCTAACTTAAACTTTTAATCATTACTCCGCCTAGACTTTGGCTTGAGAGGGGTTTATAATGGGGACTGTTAAGCCTGGCGTCTATTTCTGGCAGGGGAGTGAAGCGTGTGCTGAGGCTGCTATCCTGGCGGGCTGCCGTTTTTTCGCTGGCTATCCGATCACGCCAGCGTCTGAAATTGCCGAGCACTTGTCAAAGCGTCTTCCGCAAGTCGGCGGCATAGCCATCCAGATGGAGGATGAGATTGCTTCTATTGGGGCCGTCATAGGTGCAAGCTGGGCTGGAGCAAAAGCTATGACGGCAACTTCGGGGCCTGGGTTCAGTTTGATGCAGGAAAGTATCGGCTATGCTTTCATGACTGAGACACCATGTGTCATTGTCGATGTGCAGCGGGTTGGACCAAGCACGGGACAAGCCACAAAATGCGCGCAGGGTGACGTTATGCAGTCTCGCTGGGGTACTCACGGCGATTACTCTGCCATTGTTCTTTCGCCGAACTCTGTCCAAGAAATGTTCGAATTAACCATAAGAGCCTTCAACCTAGCCGAGAAATACCGGACACCAGTAATTCTTCTCTCAGACGAAGTGGTCGCCCACATGCGTGAAAAAGTTATCGTTCCACCAGCGGAAAAAGTTGAGATACTAAACAGGCGGAAACCGAAGCTTGGCGAAAGGGCCTTCTTCGGCCTTGACGAGGTTCCGCCCATGCCAAGCGTCGGTGAAGGGTTTAATGTGGCTGTTACGGGTTCAACCCATAACGAGTTCGGCATTAGGTTTACAGCCGACCCCCTAGTGCATAGGAGGCTTGTGGAAAGGCTTAACGGAAAAATCCAGAACCACGTGAACGAAATTGCAGATGTGGAGGTTCACAATATTGAAAATTGCAGGGTGGGGATAGTGGCGTATGGTTGCACCTCTCGAGCCGTGTATGATGTTGTTGAAGAGGCTGAAGCTAAGGGTGTACCAGTGGGTTATGTGAGACTTAAAACTTTATGGCCTTTCCCGGAGGAAGCCGTTAAAAAACTCGCTGAAACAGCCAGCAAGATAATTGTTCCAGAAATGAACCTGCGTCAAATCTTCTACGAAGTCGAAAGAACTGTAGGGGGCAGGGCGAAGGTTGTTCCGGTTAACAAGATAGGTGGAGGGGAACTCATCACTCCCGAAGAGATTCTGGGAGAAATTTTGGAGGAGGATGAATGAAGTGACTGAAGTCTTTTCGGTGAAGATGTACCTCAGAGACTTGAAGCTGCCCTTCTGTCCCGGATGCGGCGCCTATACGGTGATGCATGCTTTTTTGAGAGCTGTTTACGAGTTGGGCTATAAGGACCTAAGCGAGTTTGTTTTCTGCAGTGGGATCGGCTGCTCCTCGTGGATTCCTTCACCGTATTTCATGGCGGATTCCATCCATACCCCTCACGGGAGAAGTATACCGGTAGCAACTGGTGTGAAGCTTATGCGTCCAGATCTCAACGTGGTTGTTTTCGGCGGAGATGGCGACATAGTTGGCATAGGTTTAAGCCACTTTGTTCATGCAGCCAGACGAAACCTCGACATCCTTGTAGTAATGGTTAACAACATGGTTTACGGGATGACTGGCGGACAAGTTGCGCCCACAACACCTTTCAGGTCAAAGACAACCACAACACCTTACGGAAGTTTCGAATATCCTTTAGACGCCGTCAAACTGGCTGTTACGGCTGGAGCCAACTATGCAGCTCGCTGGACAACAGCCCACCCAAACGAGCTTAAAGAAGCCATTAAAAAAGCTTTAAAACTTCAAGGCTTCCGTTACATCGAAGCCGTAAGCCAGTGCCCAACAGCTTTCGGAAGACGTGTGGGCTTTAAAAACGCTGGAGAAATGATTAGGTGGTTCAAAGAGAACTCCATAACACTGGAGGAAGCCAAAAAACTAGGTGAGGAGGAGTTGGTGACAAAAATTGTTATTGGAGAATTTGTTCAAAGGCATAGACCCACCTTGACGGAGACGATTTACGCCGTCGTAAGGGAGGCGCGCAAAAATGCGGAGAACTGAGATAAGAATATGCGGTCTCGGCGGTCAAGGAGTGGTTTTGGCAGGTCAGGTTCTAGGCAGGGCTGCAGTTTACGACGGCTGGAATGTTGTACAAACCCAGAGTTATGGGGCTGAAGCCAGAGGCACGACTGCTAAAAGTGAAGTAATAATATCCGATGGCAGAATAGGTTTTTTGGCTGTTAGGAGGTGCGACATATTGGTGGCTATGATTCAGGAAGCTTTAGACGTGAACATTAAAGATTTAAAGGAGGACGGCCTCCTTTTTATCGACAAAGAATTGGTTGTGAGAGTTCCTAAGACCAACTTTAAGGTTTACGCCGTGCCGGCGACGAGGATAGCTGAAGAAAATTTCAGAGAACGTTTATACGCAAACATGGTGATTCTGGGCTTCTTAAACGCTTTAGCAAGGCTTGTCAGCGATAAATCCATGGAAAAAGCAATAGTTGACTCTGCTCCGAAAGGCGCAGCCGAAGTAAACTTGCAAGCGTATAGAAGGGGAAGAGAGTTTGCCCTTCACATTTCATGAACTGGCAAAATTGTTATTTTCTTGGAAACGTTATGTTTTGCAGAGGCATTCTAGTTGAACGGGAAGTCGAAAATAACGTATGCCGCCGTTGGCGTCGACAGAGAGTTAAGGGCTGAAGCAAAGAGGGCTCTACGTGTTTTACACAGCACTTATAGGTTCAGCCGTTACGGAGGCGTTGTTCAACTTCCCTTTGGAAACGTTTTCCCCTTTCGAGACAACTGCTACTTGGACCTCGTTATCGAAGGCGTTGGGACGAAGGTTCTAGTAGCCCAGCTGGTTGACAAATATGACACGATAGGCATTGATGGAGTGGCTATGGCTGTGAATGACGTTATCCGTTCAGGTGCCAGACCTTTGGCAATCGCGGACAACATTCACACCCAAGTTTCAAACCCGACCCTTGTTAGGGAATGGATGAAGGGAATTGCCAAAGGGGCTGCTGAAGCCGAATGTGTTGTGTCAGGCGGGGAGATAGGCGACGTAGCAGAGCTAATTAGAGGGTTAGCTGAAGGAAAGGGCTTTGACATGGTTTTCGCTGCAATAGGTGAAGTTTCAAAGGAAAAGATGATAACTGGTAGAGATCTTAAACCCGGCGATGTAATCATAGGATTGCGGAGTTCCGGCTTGCATAGTAACGGCATAACTTTGGCTAGAAAAATCTTGTTCAAAGAGTGGGGCGGCAAATACGAACCCTTCGACATTCCTGAACCGCTGGAGCGGGAGCTCGTCTATGAAGTTTTGGAACCAACTAGAATATACGTTAAGCCTTTCCTAAAGGTTGCTGAGGAAGTTAGGGTTAAGGCGGCGGTTCATATAACAGGTGACGCTTACTTAAAGTTTAACCGCTTAACGCTTTTCTCAAAAGGTGTAGGCTTCGAGTTCAACAATTTTAAGCCTCAACCAATCTTCATGCTGGTCCAGAAAACAGCCGAAGAACTTGGAGGCGAAATCTCAGACGACGAAATGTTCAAAACATTTAATATGGGATGGGGGTTTGCAATAATAGTTGATAAAGCAGAAGCAGACAAAACCCTGGACGTTTTAGAGAGGGCGAAGGTGCACGCGGAAAGAATAGGGCATGTAACCAAAACAAGGGGTATTCGAATACTCTATAGAAACAAGCAGATTCTATTAAAGTAAAGGAACCTTTTCCATAAAGTTTGTGAAAGTGTTTAAATTTTCTTGCGCCAGAAATTAGCCTATGAAGTTTCGGTTAAAGGTTGAAGTTGGCTTAAAACCCGGGCACAGCGACCCGGAAGGCGAAACTACTGCCAAGTTATTGAGGGAGCTTGGGTTTAAGGTTGAAAGGGTGAACGTTAGCAAAGTTTACACGATTTTTCTTGAGGCTAGTTCAAGGGACGAAGCCTCAGCAAAGGCTGAGGAAATGTGTAGGCGGCTTCTAGCTAACCCTACAAAGGACGATTACACAATTATTGTTGAGGAGGAATGATGGCAGAAAACCTTTATATTCGCCGAAACACCCGTTTCCCGCTATACGAAATAAACCTTCTAGAGGCTTCGGACGAGCAACTTCTAAGTGTAAGCCGAGAGCTTGGGCTTGGCTTAAACCTCCAGGAGATGAAAGCCTTACAGCAGTATTTCAAGCGTAAAGGAAGAAACCCGACAGATGTGGAGCTTCAAACCTTTGGACAGACGTGGTCTGAACATTGTTTCCATAAAACGTTCAAGGGAGTAGTGAAGTTTAATGGAAGGGAAATAGACAGCATTTTTAAAACGTACATAATGAGGGCTACTGAGGAAATCAATGCGAAGTGGTGTTTTTCCGTTTTTGAGGACAACGCTGGCATAGTGCGCTTTGACGGGGAGTATGGGATCGCTGTTAAGGTTGAAACCCATAACCACCCATCTGCCATTGAACCTTTCGGCGGTGCAGCCACAGGAGTGGGCGGTGTGATCCGTGACATTTTAGGCGTTTGGGCAGACCCCATAGCATGCACAGATGTTTTGGGTTTTGGTCCTTTAGATTACCCTTACGAAAAGCTTCCACCGGGCGTGAAACACCCAAAATACATTTTCATGGGGGTTGTGGCTGGCATAGGGCATTACGGCAACAACATGGGCATTCCAACAGTGAACGGCGCCATATACTTCGATGAAAGCTATGTTGGCAACGTGGTCGTGTACTGCGGCTGCGTCGGACTATTGCCGCTAAAAAAGTTTAAGCGAAACGCCAAACCGGGCGACATAATAGTTTTGGCTGGAGGTAGAACTGGACGGGATGGGATTCACGGCGTGACTTTCGCTTCTGCCGAGCTTACTGAGAGGTCGGAAGAGGTTTCAAGGCCTGCTGTGCAGATTGCGAACCCAATTGAGGAGGAGAAGCTGAAGAGGGCTATAATTGCTATTCGCGATTTGGAGCTTGCCTCAGCCATAACCGACCTAGGTGGAGGAGGTCTCTCTTCGGCCGTTGGGGAAACAGCCAAAAGGTTCAACTGTGGCGCCATTGTCCACCTTGAAAGGGTTCCGCTTAAGTATCCAGGGCTTGCCCCTTGGGAAATCTACATTTCCGAGTCTCAAGAGAGAATGCTTTTGGCTGTCCCGCGGGAAAACCTCAGTCGGGTTTTGGAGATCTTTCAAAGCGAGGATGTTGAAGCCACAGCCATAGGCGAATACACAGATGATGGTGTTCTTCGCATTTTTTATATGGGCGAAAAAGTTGCAGAAATAGAGATCCCCTTCCTTTTCGAGCCGCCTCGAGCCGTGCGAACAGCCCTTTATGTTCGGCCAAGGCTGGAAGAGCCCAGTTTTCCAGAGCCGAAAAACCTTACAGACATATTGATGCGGCTTTTAGCTTCGCCGAACATTGCCAGCCGAGAAAGCGTTGTTAGAACTTATGATCATGAAGTTAAGGGCAACACTGTTCTCAAGCCACTGCACGGCGAACACGGTGGACCGAACGACGCCGCCGTCCTCAAACCTTTGAAGAACTCTTGGCGCGGTTTAGCCATTTCATGCGGCATGAACCCGAATTATGGGAAGATAGACCCTTACTGGATGGCGGCTTCAGCCATAGACGAAGCCATAAGAAACAACGTCGCCGTTGGCGGCAGAAGAATAGCGTTACTTGATAATTTCACATGGGGCAACCCCGAAAAACCGGACAGGCTCGGCAGCCTTGTGAGGGCTTGCGAAGCATGCTACCGATTTGCTAAAGCTTTCAAAACGCCCTTCATATCCGGAAAGGACAGCCTATACAATGAGTCTCCAGCGGGACCTGTTACACCCACATTGTTAATAACTGCCATCGGAGTTGTTCCAGACATTCGCATAACAGTCTCGCTGGATGTGAAGGCGCCTGGCAACAGCATATACCTTGTGGGAAAAACCTACCGCGAGCTTGGCGGCTCCGAGTATTATAGGCTTATGGGTTTTCTTGGAAAAACCGTGCCAAAAGTCCGCCCAGCCAAGGCTAGAAAGGTCTTTCAGGTCGTGACGAAGGCCATTGACTTGGGGCTTGTAAGCGCCTGCCACGACTTGTCTGAGGGCGGTTTGGCTGTGGCGGCGGCGGAAATGGCCTTTTCGGGCGGTTACGGCTTAGAGCTTGATCTGCGACTTGTTCCGGCTGAAGGGGTTGCCAGAAACGACTTTCTCTTGTTTTCGGAGTCTAACAGCCGTTTTCTTGTTGAGGTTCCAAGCGGGTGCGAAAAGAGCTTTGAGGAAGTAATGGGCAGTGTTACCCACGCGAGGATAGGCAAGGTCACTAAAGGCTCAAGACTTCGTGTTTATGGATTGGATGGAAGTGTTGTTGTGGATGCTGCCATTAACGATTTGCTGAAAAATTGGAAGAGTTTTCTTGGGGCGTGAGCGTTAAACCCATGAAGCGTGAGGATGTGCGGGTCTGCATTTTGCGGGTGGGTGGAACCAACTGTGATGCTGAAACTCAAACGGCTTTTGAAGCCTTAGGCGTTCAAGCTGAAATACTGCACGCCAAAGAAGTGGTTAAACGGAAAAACCTCATAGAATTTGACGCCCTAGTCTTCCCCGGAGGCTTTTCTTTCGGCGACTATGTTAGGGCTGGCGCTATCTGGGCCAAGTGGCTTGTCGCCAAACTCGACAAAGAGCTTAAGGCCTTTGTTGACGAGGGCCGCCCTATCCTCGGCATCTGCAATGGCTTCCAAGTGCTTGTTGAAGCTGGCTTTCTTCCCGCTTTTGCCGGAATAACTCAATATCCCGAGGCTGCGCTGGCCACGAATCAGCCGCCCGGATACCGTTGCCTGTGGATTTACGTGAAAAACGAAAACCGTGGAAAATGCGTGTTCACCAGCAGCATCCCAAAAGGGAAGGTTTTACGCATGCCTGTTGCCCACGCCGAGGGACGCTTCCTATTCCCTAAAGATAAAGAGAGGCAATATTTAGAGAAGCTCTATGAAAATGACCAGCTTGTCCTCAGATACTGCGATAAAAACGGAAGATGTGCGGAGGGCGTCTACCCAGCGAATCCAAACGGCTCCCTCCACGACATAGCTGGAATCTGCAATCCTGAAGGTACCGTTTTCGGCTTAATGCCTCACCCTGAAAGAGCCTTCTTCTGGTGGCAGCAACCTGACTGGACTAGGCAGACGCTTATGACCTTTTACGGAGATGGAAAACTAATCTTCGAAAGCATGATTAGATACTTAGAGAAGAGGTTTTAGCTCTTCAAGTCGTGGCAGCCCCGTCCTAGCTCCCATTTTCATTATGCACCTCGAAGCTACAAAGTTGCCAAGTCTCCCGCACTCTTTTAGGCTTTTATTTTTCAGCAAGCCGTAAAGGAAGCCCGCGCAGAAAGCGTCACCCGCACCCGTGCTATCAACGACGTTCACTTTGAAAGCCTCAATGTGGTGGCTTTCCTCGCCGTTTGTGACGTAACATCCACGGCTGCCAAGCTTTACGGCAACTATTTTCACCCCCATTTCAAGCAACCTTTCAGCCCCAGCCACATAGTCTTCTTCTCCAGTCAACAACGTGATTTCTTTAGCATTTGGCATTAAAACAAAACACCTGCGAATCATAGTCATAAGTTTTTCAATACCTTTCCTAGCATAAAGCTCGCCGGGGTCTAAGCTAACTTTCACGTTTTCAGGGAGGTTCTCCACAAGTTTTTTCTGAGCTTCGAAGGATTTTTCTCCAACAAAGGACGTTAAATGGAGAAAATTTGTTTTGACGGCGTAATCCAAATTAATTTCCTCAAAGTCTATAATGTCGTTTACGCCTGGATCCACATAAAGGGCGCGCTCCCCCTTTTGGTCCACAAAGCCCATGACGACACCGCTTCGTCCCCTCTTGGACCTTACGACACCTTCTGTGTCAACACCCTCCCTGAGGAAGTCTTCAAGGAGCATCCTGCCCTCCCGGTCGTTGGCAATCTTCCCGATAAAGCCGACCTTGCAGCCGAGCCTGGCCAGGCCTACAATGGTGTTTGCCGCAGAACCGCCGCATGATTCTTCGCAGCTTATTATGAAGCCTTCCTCGTCGGGACCTGCTATCTTGTTCACTTTGTAAAGTTTATCTACATTTAGGGCTCCAAAACCAACCACGTCAAAATGGCGTTTCATGGCAACAGCTCACTCAAATAAATTTTATAGTCGCCAAGTTTTCCGCCGTAGTTTCCAGCCGAAATCTTCACGACACCCTTAACGGTCAAGGCGGCTTCTATGCCGACTTTCATGGCTTGCTTAACCGCCTCGAGCGAAACACCGTTAATAACTATCTCCGGAATATAGTTGACACCTTCTGGAACTTTAGACTCTTTTCCAAGAAGTTTTTTCAGCGAAGGGCAATAGGGATGATTTGTCGTCGGGCCTATCCATGGATACCGTGTTTCAGGTTTGGAGCCGGCGGAACAAACGTCGAAAGGCGTGATTACACCTTCCACCTTGTGGATGGCTTCAAGGGCCCTTGCACCAGCCTCCTTAACAGCCTCTTTTGTTTTGCACATTATCCAGAAGTTTGCGCCCATGATTCCTCTAGCGTACCCGAGAAATCTTTCAATCACAAAGTCTGGAACCATTATCGGCACAATTATCACCTCACGTCCAAAGCGGTTTTCCACCCACTCGTAGCCGTCTCCACAATGGCCCACCCACTCCATCATGTCAAGCCTTCCCAACGGGTTTGGCAAAGCGTCGAAAACGGCGGTGAAAGGCTTTACAAGGATGTCCTGTCTTATTCTGTAAGAGAGTTCGATTTCAAACTTTTTGAGGGAATCAGAAAAAGGCTTTTTGCGGTCTATGCCTCCCCAAAACTGGAGCATTGCACCCCTGCGGTTGTCTGGGGTTTCACCCTCGCTTAACCATTTTTCTATCCCGCCCTCAATTCTACCTATAACTATGGCTGGCGTGGCGGTGGCGTGTAAAGCTGCTTTCCGCAAAGTTTCTTCATCGTCGGCTGTCACAATAACGCGGCAATAGATGCCTTCAAAAGCCTCAGCGTAAGTATCTTCTACACATTTTTTCTCAACCAACCTTTCTCACCACATTGTTCGGGATGTTTACTTTCATCTCTCAAATATTAAATCTTCAACAGTAATTTTGAGGAACAGCCGAGGGATTACCCAAGCCTTCCTATAGCTTCACCCCTAACGCTCTTCCGAAAAGCTGTGCTTTCCGCTATAAGTCTCTCTAAATTATCCTTTTTGACAACCTCGACTCTTGGCAGTTTCTCGCTGTGCAGTTCGAGAAAAAGGCTTTTCAGTTCTGGGTTTACCTCAAGCAGTTTGACTTCGTCAACGTTCCAAGAGTTCACAAGCCTCAAAACACCATCCTTCCCATGCTGGCAAAAAACTGCCAGCAACAATGCTGCGACGAGGGCGTTGTCAGCCATCACGGCGATTTCAGCCTCCCTCACAGCGTATTCGTTTCCATTGAAGGATACGGTTAATCCACCTTCTCCGCGGACCAGTTTGAAGGCTTCAACGTCTGTTATGCTGTCACCCACGTAAACTACGTCCGAGAGGCTTAAGCCAAGCTGTTTGGCTATTTGCTTTACCGCTTTCGCTTTTTCACGCCCACCCACCGGGTTTACTTCGCTTAGGATTTTTCCGATACGCATGCTGGGGATCTCTTTCCAGAAAATTTCATCTAAACGTTGGATAACCCGCCTATAATCTTCGGGAAAATCGTCAAAGGTTCTGGCGTCCCTTGGAATCTCAATTATTGGCATTTTCGCTATTTCAGCTGCTAACCGTTTAAGTTTAACCCTTTCTTCCTTATCCAGTTCATATTCATCAATTTTAACCCTCGTGCAATAAGTGTTCTCGAATGGAAATTTTAAGGCGTGACATAACGCCCTCACGTAATGCTCGTAGCTTGTGCTCACTATGAAGGCTTCAGCGTTCTCCATGATAAACCCGAGCGCTTCCTTGACCTTTGGAATCAAAACCAAGGTTTTAGCGGAGAAGACACGCATCTTTCTATCTGTTACTCCGTAGGCTTTGAGGAATGGGAGGACTAGCTTTAATGTGTCACCAGCTTTGTATCCCGGCCTCTTTAATACGTCTGCCAGCACGTCATCGTATCGACTTATGACCGTGAATATGCGGGCACCGTTTGGCACGTAGTGGGCGGTAAGCTCGAAAGCGTTGTCGTTTTTAGAGATGGGGCCTTCGCAATCAGAAATGTAGGCTTTCCTCATTTCCGTCTTCGAAGCTCCTTCATGTGGCGGACGCTTTTCTCAATATGCTCCTTTGAGGCTATATCCGTCCTATGCCAGAGTGCTCCGCCTTTTATGGCCTCTACCCCTTCCAAAGAGATTTTTCTTGCAGTTTCTATGCTGTCGCCAACGCCGACAACGCAGACCGCCCGCGACTTCAAGGCATAGACTTCGCTGTTGCGGAGTTCCATGGACGCCGGGTAGACGCGGATGTTGTCGCCATACTTTTCACAGAGTTCATACGCTTTCGTCAAATCCACCGGAGTACCAACCTCCGCCTTGTTGACACGGTCTGGAAAAGCTTCTTCAAACCCACCGTAGCTCGGCGGAACCTTATAAGTTACAACGGTAGCTTTTCTCTCAACATCTACACGGGTTAGGTTTCCTTCAAGGATTTTAAAGCATAAATCGACAAAGTCGTCCTTCAGTACTGGCAGAATGTTAATTATCTCCGGGTCTCCGGGACGGCTGTTGTTCTCAAGAATTTTTGGGTGTTTTCCCGTGTGCATAAACGCCACGTAGAAGGGCATGCCTCGCAGTGCTTGGTTTTCATCGGCGTTGGCTTTCCATTTTTCAAAGATTTTGTTTACGATTGCCACTTCCTTTTCCCAGTCTACCCTTGTCATGAAAGGTAGTATGTGCCCCACATCTTTGTAGGAGCCCATTCCGCCGGTGTTGGGTCCTTTGTCGCCGTCGAAGGCTCGTTTGTAATCGCGGGTTTCAGGGAGTGGCACTAAATGTTTGCCGTCGCAGAAGGCTTGGAAGCTGGACTCCTCTCCGTCAATTTTCTCCTCTACTATGACGTCGCCATGTTTCAGGTTTTCCCAAAAATGTTCAAAGAGTTGCTCTCTGGTTGTGAAGTGATCTCCCCAAACACCGACGCCTTTTCCAGCGGCAGGTTTGTCCGGTTTTACAACCGCCAGATCGTTGAGTTCGTCGAGCCACCTGTAGAGGGCTTTTTTAGCTTCCTCTTTTGTTCTATAATCTTTCATTCGGAACACTTTAAATCTTGGATTCGCCTCGGGGACCGTTTCCTGGAAGAGCAGACGTTGCCTAACCTTGCTGGCTTCTATGGCGTACTCTTTTGTTGGGCAGATCATTGGTATACCGGTGCGCTTCTCAACCATGTCGCGTACTCCTTCTATTATCGGTTTTTCTGGACCGACAATCCCGAAGTCTATTTTATCTTTGTGAGCTTCGGCGAACCTACATATGTCCTCCACATTCAAGTCTGGGATTACAACGTGCTCAACCGCCTTCTTCACGTTGAAAGGGTTACGCTGTTTGTCAGCCACATAGACCTCCACTTTGTATTTGGTGCTTCTGGTGAAAGCGTCCACAATGGCGACTTCCCGCGCTCCATAAGAAACAACGAGCACACCGACCTTTTCCACCAACAGTTTCACCCTAAACGCTGTTCAGCAAGGTTACTAATCTATTTTACCCGAAACTCGTCCCAGAGTTTTGGACTCTCGTAAAGCCTTGCAGTTTCCTCGAAGCCTTCAAGAAACTTTTTCCTCATGACATCAGCAATTCTTTGGGCTAGGGGGGTTGGATACTCGCCTGTCAAACATCCCAAACACAGTTCATCTTTTTTGAAGCCCGTAGCCTTAGCAAACCCATCAATAGACTGGTAGCAGATACGGTCTGCCCCTATAATTTTTGCTATTTCCTCGGGCGTGTGCTTTGCGCCTATTAGCTGGCTGTATGTTGCCATATCTATCCCGTAAAAACATGGCCCAATTATGCGTGGGAACGTCACGAACATGTAAACTTTTTTCGCACCCATTCTGCGAAGTTTTTCAATTGTAATTTTTGTGGTGTCTCCCCGCACTATGCTGTCATCGACCACTATGACCTTTTTGCCTTTGACTTTTGAAGCCAGAATATTGATTTTCTTATCTATAGTCGTGTAGCGTTCTTTTTCTAGAAGGATGAAAGCCCTCTCTGTCACGTAACGGTGTCTTCTAGTAGCTCTCTCCCACCGCAAACCCGACTCTTCATGCACTCCAAAGGCCGCATCGTCGCCTGTTTCAGGCATGGAAATCACGACGTCCGCGTCCTTCACTATGTCGGGGTACTCCCTCACAAGGTTTCTGCCGAACTCTTCGCGAATCTCGTAAACGTATTTATCGTTAAACTTGGAGTCAGGCCTGGCAAAATAAGCGAATTCAAAAGCGCAGAAAGCTTTACGGTCTTTGACAATTTGTTTTCTTTCAAAGCCTTCCTCGGAAACCATCACAAGCTCGCCGGGTTCCAGCTCGAAGTCTCCAACAAAGCCATTTATGTCCAAGCCCACGGTTTCGGATGAAAAAGCGTAAACATCCCCATCTGGGCTGTGACCAGCGCATAGAGGCCTTATCCCGTGGGGGTCTTTGAAGGCGAAAAACTCCCCTTCCCTTGTTATGACCGCCACCGAGAAAGCCCCGTCTATTTCTTTCATGCAAGCTTCAACAGCATACTCTAAGTCCTTTCTTCTTGCAAGCTCGATGACCAGTTTGTGGCATATGAGTTCAGCGTCGCATTCATAGCTAAAGCCTGGAAAATTCCTACAAATTTCCCTCTTAAGCTGGAAGGTGTTAACAACGTTGCCGTTGAAGGATATGGCAACCTTAAAACCGTCTTTTGACGCTGTCACAGGCTGTGTTCCAGCTATAAGCGACTTTTCGTCGGTTTTTCCAGAGGTAGTGTACCTAACGTTTCCAATTCCAATATAGCCTGGTAAACGTCCAAACCACTCGTGAATGGCGCTTGCCCTTATCTTTGGAACAAGGTCTAGGCTTCTGTAAACATAAAACTCGCCATTAATATATGTTAGAAAACCGTGGGACTGGTGGCCTCGATGGTTCTGCGCCCTTAACCCCCAGTAAATGTAGGGGAAAACAGGCTGCCCCTTGAAGCTGGAAGCACCGAAGACACCGCAAGCCATCTTCAGCCGTTCCATGTCCGTGAAAAAGGAAGCGGTTATTTATCAACTTTTAGAACAAATTTGAATAAAACACAGTTCTGTTTCTGAAAACCAGAAGGGTAGAGAAAAACAAATCGTTAAAGCAGCCTAAACTTTATGGAGTAAGCCTAAACCTGTCCCGCGGGTAAAGTGTGACCTCTCTGATGTTCTTTTTCCCTGTTAACACCATTGTGAGCCTTTCTAAGCCTATAGCCCAACCAGCATGGGGTGGCATGCCATAGTCAAAAGCTTGCAAATGATACTTGAAGGATTCAGGGTTCAATCCCTTCTCCTCTAGACGTTTTATAAGCAGCTCTTTTGTCGAAATCCTTGTTCCGCCGGAGGCAAGTTCGATCCAATGCCACATCAAGTCGAAGCCTTCGCAAAAGTCAGGATTATCGTCCCGTGGCTTGATGTAGAAAGCCTTGGAGCGGGTGGGCCAGTCCGTTATGAAGTAAAAGTATGGGTGAATTCTGCCCAAAGTTCTGAAAGCCGGGGTTGGTATATCTTCACCCCATGGGATCTCCACACCCTCTCTTCTCAAATCATCAAGCACTTTGTCATATGTCAAGCGTTTAAAAGGTATTTCCGGCACTTCAAGCCGATGGTTGAGTAAAGCCAGCTCTCTAGAACATTTTTCGTTGACTACTTTACACACGTGCTGTATGAGCTGTTCCAGAAGCTGCATAACATCCTCGGCTGAAGCAAAAGCTTGCTCAATGTCTATCGATACAAACTCGCTTAAATGCCTACGAGTGTGGGATTCTTCAGCCCTAAAGAAGGGTCCAACTTCAAAAACTTTTTCTAAACTCATGACAAGTTGCTCTTTGTACAATTGGGGGCTCTGGGCAAGGAAAGCTTTCCTCCCAAAATAGTCAACGGGAAACAGTGCTGCACCACCTTCAGTTGCCGAGGCAATTATGCGGGGTGTGTGAACCTCTATGAACCCCTTTTCGAAAAGGAAATCCCTTATCGCCTCAACGGCTGTGTGTTGGATTTTGAAAATCGCCACGTTCTCCTCTCGGCAAAGATCCAGCGCACGGGCATCCAAACGAGTTTCAAGTTTAGCGGGGACCTTCCCAGTTATGTCGATGGGCAGTTTCTGAGCAGCTGTGCTGAAAATCTTTATCTCCTTCGGTACGACTTCGACACCCCTCGGCGTCATTTCGGTCCTTTTCACGACACCCTTCACGCCAATGCTGTACCTTCTCTGGAGAGCCTCGGCTTTCATTAAAGCTTCAGCGCTAACTTTTCTCCGTGGAACAGTGATTTGCACGGTTCCCTCCCTATCTTGTAGTATTATAAAGATTATCCCACCTAAGTCTCTGACTTCTTGAACCCACCCGAAGAGGGTAACCTCTTGCCCGTCAAGTTCAGGTTTTACGTCAACAGTATAGTGGGTTCTACGCCAATCTCCTATAACATCCAGCTTCATAACTTCACGCAGCCTAAACTAATCGGTGAACTCTACACGCAGTGTTATGTTTCGGAGCTTTCGGGCAATATCTACTAAAGCTTTCACGTCGAAAGGGGGCTGTCTACCACCTTTTCTCTTCAATATAACTCTGGTCTCGGTTGTTCCGTCAGGCAACCAAATCGTGTTTATGGTAACTATGCTTAGGGGGGCGAATAGATCCTCTAAAAACTTCCTGTCGTCAACACCATACTCCAAAACCCGGATAGTTTTTCCTGTCTTTTCGCTCAGCGCCCTAATTATTTTTCCACCATAACCGAGGAGACGGGGGACGTCTCCCTTGCCGACAAGTATCGCCAATGTTTTCCCTACGTCCACCGCCTTGTAAAAGCTTACATTTTGAAGAGATGGATAATTTTCCTCTAAGGATAATAGCATACGGGCAACTTTCAAATCCAGCTCCGTCACTTCACCTAACTTAACTTTCTCCGAACATTTTTGGCATAAGATTCCGCTTTTTAGACAGAAACTGCATAGTACCGTTTTCACCTAGGATAGCGCCTCCACAAATAAAGGAGGGGCGGCGGAGCTTTGATTTCACCGTGGATGCTTTCGTGTTTTCAGCGTTCTAGTGTTATCTCGATGGTGCTAACGTTTGTGGGTGTGCCACCCTCTTCTCTGGGTGCCACAGTTTCAGTCCCAATGCCCACTTTCTTTATTTTTACGTCTGGCAGAAACCGGCGTCTCACGACTTCAACAACGTCGACGGCTCGGCTTATGGCGCGCCCTCTTGCTTTAACGGTTACCTCTTTTGCTCCGCCGTGGAAGAGGGTTATGCAAGCCAGTACATAGTTCATTACTGGCTTTTTCCCGATCAACACTGAGTTGCTTTCAGACATCTTGTACCGCCTCACTCCTTGTTCCCACATTTCTTATGGCTTCATAACCTTTTTTACCGACAAATAAATACGTTACGGTAAAAAATTCTAGGCTAACTTGCACCCATAACGATCTGCCAGCAGATTTGCAAACATTTAAATAACATGCACCTTTGTAAAGGTAAAACAAAAACAAGGTCGCAGCTTCGCTTGGAAACTTTATCCAAACGTTCAATACAACTGCTCAAACTGCTTTACGAGAAAGGACAATTGATAAGCATATACTCAGTGAATGTAAAACAGGGCGACCTTGCAAAAGAGTTGGGCGTAAGCAGGCAGGCCCTAAACCTTCACCTCAAAAAACTGAGAAACTTGAACTACATAAGAACGGGGAGAGGCTTCATAGATATAACAGAGAAAGGCCTGAACGCTTTAGGAGCCTTTTCGACACCAACTTTCATACTTGTCAAAGTTGTTCCAGGGATGAGAAGCAGAGTTTACGCGAAGATCAAGGAGCTGAAGGTTCAAAAGGCGTTTAGAGTAGCGGGCGACGTGGACGCCGTCTTGATGGTGGAGAGAAACAGCCTCAACGAAGTTTTGAAATCATTGTCAGAGATTGAAGGCATAAAAGCTACAAAATCCTATGTATCAATAGAGCCAATAAAATGAGGCTGCCCCTTCATGAGGCTTCTGGAATATGAAGCGAAAAGAATTCTGGCAGAATACGGAATCCCAACACCGAAAGGTGGGTTGGCAACGAATGTAGCAGAAGCCCGTAAAATAGCCCAAAATTTAAAACCACCAGTTGTCGTCAAGGCGCAAGTTCCTGTGGCTGGAAGAGGGAAGGCTGGTGGCATAATATTCGCCGAGTCAACTTCAGAGGTGGAAGAAGCCGCCCAAAAATTATTCACCATGAAAATAAAAGGAATGCCTGTTCGATGCCTATGGATCGAGGAAAAAGTTCAAGCTGAGAAAGAACTGTACTTTGGGATGACCATTGACAGGGTTAACAAAACCTATGTGATGATAGGTTCAACTGAAGGCGGCGTGGACATAGAAGAGGTTGCGGAGAAAGCTCCGGAAAAAGTTTTAAGGCATCCCGTAAATCCCCTTCACGGCTTTCGGTTATACCATGCTAGGCAAATCGCAAAAAGCATGGGTTACGCCGGAATCAGACTTTTAACTCTTTCAAGTATCTTCCAAAGCCTTTACGAAGCTGGGATGGACTGTGATGCAGAACTAATCGAGATGAACCCTCTCGTTGAAACACGTGAAGGAAGCTTTGTGGCTGTAGACGCTAGAATAATAGTCGACGACAACGCCCTCTTTCGTCACCCGGAGTTCAAAGACAGAACTTTAGAAAGTGAGCTATCCCCGCTGGAGATTGAGGCAGCTCAAAACGACTTGGCTTACGTGAAACTTGACGGGGATATAGGCGTGATAGGCAACGGAGCTGGACTTGTAATGGCAACGCTGGATGCAATACAGCTTTATGGTGGTAGACCCGCAAACTTCCTTGACGTGGGAGGCGGTGCCTCCTCAGAAAAAATCGCTGCAGCCCTTCGAATAGTGCTCCTCGACCCAGATGTTAAAGCGATACTTGTGAACATTTTAGGCGGAATAACTCGCTGTGACGAGGTGGCAAAGGGGATTCTGCAAGCTGAAGAAAGGCTCGGTATTAAAAAGCCAATGGTCATCCGTTTGGTTGGGACAAACGAGGAAGAGGGGAGGCGCATATTGGCTGAAGCGGGGATTCACGTTTTGGACAGCATGGAAGAAGCAGCTAAGCAGGTGGTGGAGATAGCAAAGGGGTTGTAAAATGGGCATAATTGTCGGAAAAGAAACAAGAGCGATCGTTCAAGGCATAACGGGGGCGCAAGGAAGTTTTCATACAAAACTAATGCTTGAATATGGCACGAAAATAGTGGCTGGTGTAACCCCTGGGAAGGGTGGGACATCCGTCCATGGTGTACCAGTATACGATACTGTTAAAGAAGCCCTAGAAAAACATCCAGCAAACGCTTCGATAATATTTGTTCCAGCACCATTTGCGGCTGAAGCTGCGATAGAGGCTATAGAAAACGGGATCAAGGTGGTCGTTATTATAACAGAACATATCCCTATCAAGGACACTGTAAATGTTATGGCTTACGCCCGCCAAACAGGTGCGACAATCATAGGCCCAAACACACCCGGAATAATTACGCCTGGAGAATGCAAACTGGGCATAATGCCATCCCACGTGTTCAAGCCGGGAAATGTGGGCATAATATCTAGGAGCGGAACATTAACTTACGAAATCGCCGCAAGCTTAACTAAGAAACAATTGGGGCAATCAACATGTATTGGCTTAGGCGGCGATCCCATAGTTGGCTTAAACTTTATCGATGTATTGAAACTTTTTGAAAAAGATCCACAAACAGAAGCAGTTGTTCTTATTGGGGAAATCGGAGGAAACCTTGAAGAAATTGCAGCAGAGTACATAGCGAGAGAAAAATATCCAAAACCCGTGGTAGCTTTTATAGCTGGTCGTACAGCACCTCCAGGTAAACGCATGGGTCATGCTGGCGCAATAATAATGGGGAGAGCTGGGACTGCTGAAAGCAAGATTGAAGCTTTTAGAAAGGCCTGTGTTGAAGTTGCCGAAAAGCCAAGCGATGTAGCTACAATACTACAAAAACTCCTCAATATGTAAAAGCTGCGACCCCATAACAAGCAAAAAGTATATCTATACGGTCTTTCATGGCTTGTAGCTGCAGAGGGTTAAATTAATGCCCATTATGGACCCCTACAAAAAAGCCCTTGCTCAGCAGCGTAGACTCTACGTTAAGATATGCAGGGAATGTGGTGTCAGAAACGCTGCGACAGCAAATAAATGCAGAAAATGCCGCAGTAAGAACCTCCGATGGAAAAAGAGGGAAGTAATCAAGTAGGAACAAGACATTTTCGTTAAAAATCTAGCATTCTTTATGAACAATAAAATATATAAGCATAAACCTGTAACCAGTTATTGGTTTTGAGGTGTAACTGAGTGTCGTGCAAGAAGAAAGCCGCGAAGAAGAAGAAAACCAAAGAAGAGAAAGAGAAGTAAAACGTATCAGTAGCATAGGTCCATTTACTATATTTTTCTCAATTATAGAATTATAGAATTCTTAACAGTGTTTCCAAATTGAAAAAAGTGTTTGCGCATCCATTCCTTAAAAGTGGCACAGCTTGGCCAGCGATGTTCATTTGCTCTAAAACCTTCCCGGCAATTTTTAGTTCCTCACCGCATGCAACCCCAACAACTCCCTCATACTTCTTCATTTTTAAGATCCTAGAGATACAAGACCCACCTGGCAAAATATAAACGTCATATCCCTTCCTTTCCGCGATAGAAACCGCCCTATTAATTAGGCAGTCTGGAGAGCAGTGAGCACAAACATACGTTGGCATCTCGTGGTTAAACAAAGCATTGCAACGGTTGTCCATGAATTTTCTTGAGCAATGAGGCAGAAAAAGCGCCCTTTTTTCCGTCTCCTTAAATTTTTCTCTCTCCAGAAAATTTCTTGTTTCGATGTCAACCAAGTCCTCTAAAAGCTGGATGGCGTCCGTTAAGTTCAGCCCAGTTAACTCTTCAATTCGGAATTTTTTTACGATGTCTTTTAAGGTTTCGCCGACTTTCTCATGCATTTTCTTTTCGTAGCTAACCCTGGCGACTTCCTTAAAAAAGAATCGCGAGATCCTCGTAAGGTCGAATGTAAATTTATATGGCATATGACCTATAAGAGGTGAACAAACCTTTAAAATTAACTCCCAACTAGTATTCTATCTAATGTCTTGGAGGTTAACATGTGGGTCTGCTGGATTTTATAAGGAAGAGAAGGAGAGAAGGCACTGAAATCAAAACTGAACAACAAAGGCAGATAACCGAGCTTGAACAACTATGCGGTGATGATAAGGAAACCTATGAAGCTTTGCTTAATACTATGTTCCTCGATCCTCGTAAAGTTGGTGTGACAATGAAGGAGGCGGCAGAAACTGCCAAGAAATTTGAGAAAGAGAACGATTTAGTAAGGGCGAAGGTTTGGTATCAAATTGCTGGAGGACTTGCCATATACGAGGGTGATGTGGAAAAAGTTGTTGAGTACTTCGGCAAATGTGAGAAGCTGTCCGGAGTCAGTTACCCTATCTTAAAGAATCCCGAAAAAGCGGTCGCTAAAGCCCAAGAATATTACAAAAAATATCTAGTGTCCGCGTCATAACTGTTCTGTTTGTCTATTTCTCCTCTTCTGTGTATCCAAGCAATTCTCTGAGGGACTTGACCTCTTCCCGTAACATGTTCACTTCGCTTTCTAAGGCACTTATCTTTGATTCCGCGGCTTTCTTCAACTTTTCAATTTCAATCAGTAGGTTGGCCCGTTCGGTTTCAAGGGTCTTTATTTTTTCCCGCAAATTTTTCAGCGTCTGCATAAGTTCCCCCTTTATTTCCCTTATTCTTTCAACCATGTTTTTAATGCTTACTGTTCCCTTTTCGCTTTCTCTCTCATTTTTTACAACCGTTGCCCTAAACCTAGCCCCACAGTTTTTGCATTCAAAGAGGCCCATAAGCCTGGGTGCATTTTCAGTTCCGTGTAAAGGAAAATTCCATGTCTTCACAGTTTCAGGTGTTTCGCTTCCACATTTTGGACATTTAACCAAATTACTGACCCTTACTTAATAGTAGTCTCGGAGACTAAAATGTTTTGCCGTGAATACCACTTTAAGGAGGCACTATGGGTTAAAAAAGTAGGGGGTCAGAGGCTTATATTGAACATTAGACGTTCAACAAGCTCCTTGTAGCGGTTTCTGATGGTGACTTCAGTTACTTGAGCTATTTCCGCTATCTCTCTCTGTGTCTTCCTCTCTCCCGTCAACACTGAAGCTATATAGCTTGCAGCAGCCGCTATACCAGTCGGACCCCTTCCAGAGGTAAGTTTTAACTCTCTAGCTGCTGCTAAGATTTTGTGGGCTATTTCCTCCACTTTGCCCTGCATTGTCAACTGGTTTGAAAATTTCGTTATGTACTGGCTTGGTTTTAACGGTGGTATAAAGTAGTTTAACTCCTTTATTAGAAAGCGGTAGCTGCGACCAACCTCTTTCTTGCTGACATTTGAAGCTTGAGCTATTTCTTCTAAAGTTCTTGGTAGCCCGCACTGCCTGCATGCCAAATATATCGCTGCGGATGTGACTCCTTGAATCGATCTGCCGCGTATGAGTCTTTCTTTAACAGCTTTTCTGTATATGAGGGAAGCTGTCTCCAGCACGTTTTTCGGAAGATTTAGATTGTTGGCAATTTTTGTTATTTCTGAAAGTGCAAATGCTAGGTTGCGTTCTGTGGCGTCGGACACTCTGATTCGTCGTTGCCATTTTCTGAGACGATAGACTTGGGCCTTCTGCCCAGGGGACAAGCCCTTTCCGTAGACGTCACGATCATGCCAATCAATCATCGTGGATAAGCCTTTATCGTGTATGGTGTACGTTAATGGCGCTCCTACTCTGGTTCTTTTAGCTCTTTGTTCGTCGTCAAAGGCCCTCCATTCCGGTCCTCTGTCTGCTAGTTTGGCGGCAATGACGTATCCGCAGTTCATGCAGACAAGTTCAGCGCATTCATAGTCGCGCATCAACCTTGTGCTGCCGCACTCGGGGCATGACTGAACTTTTGTTTGTGGAGTGTACGATAACGGGTCTGCATCTTCAATTTCTGGGTCATTCATTTCTTTCCCCTTCCTTTTTTCGAGGGGAGCACATACAAGACCTTGCCAACTAAAACATCCGGTTTAATGATTTTTGGTTTAACCGCCACGTAGGGAGAAGACACAGGGCCAAAAATGTCAAAAACTTCTCCAACATGCTTTAAGTTTTCATCAACCACGGTTTCACCCATTTTAGGCGTGTTTTCAACCTTTACAATGATGTTCTTGTTTGAGCTAACGTGAAGCACACGGCCCAGTCTAATCAAACTTTTGGCTCCCTCGAAAAACAAAATGTCAACTCGGAACATGTTATTTAAATCTTTCTACGTTGCTTTACGTGAAGAGGCTTTTCTCGGTTTTCTGTCGAAACATTGATAAATAGGTGTTGTTGATTAAGACAATGCACTGGGGTGAGGCTTATGTCCAAACCATTCTATGTAAAGTTTGAGGTTCCGAAGGAGGTTGCAGATGCGGCCTATGAAGCCCTGCAAATAGCTGCAAAAACGGGAACGGTGAAGAAAGGCACAAATGAGACGACAAAAGCTGTTGAAAGGGGATTGGCAAAACTAGTTGTTATTGCAGAGGACGTCGACCCCCCGGAAGTTGTGGCGCATCTACCTCTTCTTTGTGAGGAGAGAAAAATCCCCTACGTGTATGTTCCAAGCAAGGCTAAGCTCGGCGAAGCTGTAGGTATAGAGGTTTCAGCAGCATCCGCATGCATCATAAACGAAGGGGAAGCCGGAAGCCTCGTTAAAGAAATAACCAAGAGAGTTGAACAGATAAGGAAAGGAGTCAAGTAATGAGCAAGGAAAAAGAAGCATCAACAGAAGAAGAACTAACTCCGGCGGAAGTAATACAGATTATCGGAAGAACAGGTGTAACAGGGGAAATAACCCAAGTCAGAGTGCGGATCTTGGAAGGCAGAGACAAGGGACGTATAATAACCAGAAACGTAAAAGGACCAGTCAGACTCCACGACATCTTAATGCTTAGAGAGACTGAAAGAGAAGCAAA
>Ga0185307_1000605_pt1 | contig 22192 bp, 23 predicted proteins | sample LHCtaG_FD_128010 | JGI IMG/M metagenome (GOLD analysis project Ga0185307, IMG submission 128010) | Hot spring microbial communities from Little Hot Creek, USA to study Microbial Dark Matter (Phase II) - LHC4sed_matched (SPADES... | ecosystem: Environmental > Aquatic > Thermal springs > Hot... | reverse complement strand
AATTACCAGTTTTAACTGAAAAATAAAGTTTAGATTACAAGAAGGCTATAGAAGAGAGTAGAATTAGAAAAAGATGGAGAAATCTACAAAAATCAACTAGAATTAAGCCACAAAGCATTTTTCTTAAAAAATTAGAATAGGAGGACATAACTACTTTAACCCTACAATATATGCATTACTTTTACGCCTAAATTTTCCAGGCGCTGAGCTATAAAGCGCCTGTGACAATACTTAGCATTCCTCTCTTTACACATCAATGCGGCGGTTTCCCTTTCAATGATTTTGAGAAGTGCGTTAAAGCCCTCCATAAATTTTTGAGTTCCCATATACTTCTCGTAGCCTCCCCTAACAAAGCCGCCTAAGCTTTCGCCCAAGAAAACATATTCTATCTCATTCTCTTTGAGTGTTTTCTCTAGGTTCTCCCTACTGAATGCCGGATCCTTACTCTTTGGAAAGCGCCTAACATCTATAACAACAGTAATATCATGTTTTTCTAGGATATTAATGACATCGGAAATTTTTCTCCCACCATAACCTATAGTGTAAACTTTAATCTCAGCATAGACCATAGCAATTCCATTAGGAGTTAAGGGGGCGAAGAATTTATTTTTTAGGTCAGAATTTTTTATCCTCTTTTTGGAGGAGAAACCTTGAAAATTGTGGGCGGGTCAAGCTCTCTAAGTTTGGCTCAGAAGATAAGTGAAGAGTTAGGTGCACAACTAGTGAAGATTAGAGTTAAACGTTTCCCAGACGGCGAATTCTATGTCAAATTTGAGGAAAATGTTGCTGGAGAGAACCTCCTCATAGTGCAGAGCCTATATCCGCCACAAGACTCCCACCTTATGGAGCTTTTCCTAATCCTTCATACCGCCAGAGATCTGGGCGCCGAGACAATAAGGATTTTTGCACCCTACCTAGCCTATAGCAGGCAGGATAAGCGATACTTAGAGGGTGAGTGCCTAAGCGCGGCCATGATAGCTGAACTAATCGAAGAGTTAGGTGCAGATGCCCTTTACACAATTGATGTACACAATGAGAATGTCTTAAAAATGTATAAAATTCCCATCTATAATTTAACGGCGTCAGGCGAGCTGGCTAGATACTTCGCTAAAAAGGGCTTAGAAAACCCATTAATCATCGCGCCAGATGATGAGGACCTGGCTAAGAGGAGAGCTAAGTATGCTGCAAAAATACTTAATGCTGAATGGGATGCTTTAGAGAAGAGAAGAGACCGCTATACCGGGGAGATAATAACTTTTGCAAAGGATTTAAATGCCCGCGGGAGAGACGCCCTAATAATTGATGACATAATAAGCACAGGTAAAACCGTGGCGAATGCTGCAAAAATACTTAGAGATCAAGGTGCCAAAAGAATCTTCGTAGGAGTATCCCACGCATTACTCCTTGGAGATTCCGTAAGAATTATAATGGAGAGCGGCGTCGAGGAGATAGTTGGGACGGACAGCGTAGTGAACGATTATGCTAAGGTCTCAGTTTCACCAATATTTGTGAAGGCATTAAGGGGAGAGATTGAGCAAGTATAGCGCTCTTAGGGAAAAATTATCCCTTGATAAGCCTTTGCTGCCCAGCTCCGGTTAGCTTCCAAAGCCTAGTTCCACTTCGCTTTGCTATAATCCTTTCAATTTCAAGCAAATGCAGATGATGAAGAATCGAAGAGTAGCTTACACCCACTTTTTCAGCGAGACTCTTAGCATCTAACGGCCCTTCTTTCTCTAGAGCATCAATAATCTTTGATCTAACCTCTAGACCGCGCTTCACATTCTTTCTATGTATCAAGAAAGCTTTTGGGTGGTAATCTCCTTTAAACATCCCTAGAAGTTAAATTGTTGTTTTATCCTTTAAATCTTCAGCTTTCACCCAAAAATTCTGAGAGGTTAAATTGTTTAATGCTTTTGCCGCTCTCAAAGAGCGAGTTTATTTCCTCTTTAATTAGGGTTAAGCGCTGAGCGTAATATTCTGACATACCATACTTCTTAACCAAACGCCATGCATCCTCCAGATACTTTTCAATAGTACCCCTATGAACCGTTAAAGTTAGCTCGCCCCCACATTCCGTGCATATACCCTTAAGTGGAACTCGCCTAAAACGCTTATTACACCTTTTACACCGAAAGCTCTGGGTTGCAAACGCTCTAAGATTTCCGGATATATCTCGGATGAAATGGGTGTTTAAAACTATTTCCGCAACTACTTGCACATCAACGGCCTTAATCTTCTCAGCTAAATCTAGCTGAGCATCCAATTTATCAGTCATGCGTTTCAGGGTTTTATATATGCTCTCTCGGTTCCCAGCCTCAATATCCGATGTTGGCACAGTGAACATGAAGCCTTGAAGGCGCGATTCGGAATCAAATCTATGCTTAACAATGTCAATTAGGGTGATTAGCTCCCTAGCCGACCTACCCTTAAATGTCTCCTCATAAAATTTCAGTGGATACTTACTTGCAACATCAAATTCATGCGCCTGTCTCTGAACCTCTTCGGGCATGACTGTGCGGATGATGAAGAGTGGAGAATCCATTATCCCACCTATTTGATCTGGAAGATACTCTCTTGAAAAGTTTAGGAACGCATCTAGAGCAAGCATTATGCTGTCTTCATCCCCATCGCAATCCCTCCGCTTAGCTGAATGCCAGAATGGATGGGCGAAGCAAACATTTAGTTTCGTGAAACCTATTATTCTACCTAGAACACCAGCGCATGTGTGCGGCGCTAAGCCTATTATAAGCGCGCCTATTAAATCCTGGGGCTTTCTAATCCTATAGAACGGTGGGAGCCCATACAATTTTTGGAGGATTTCGTCAACGAAGTTTGCGGTAGCCATTAAATATTCAACGCTTTTCCACGGTATTATGACATCTTGAACCTTGAGCTCACATATCTGCTCAGGATCCACAAGCGGATTCCCTAAATAGTCATGCGTATAACCTAGTTCTCTAAGCTTTTCTATCGAAGTACCTATCTCAGATGGCTTGAAATGGGTTAAAGGAGCGTTAGTTACATCAAACCTTACTGTACCATCCTTATATACGGAGAGATTATATTTAGCCCTTAAAATCCCCTTCTCAATCGGTTCCGGAGTTTTAGTCCTATTCGTTAAACCCTTAACGCCCTTAACATATTCGGGGGTGAAGCCTAGTTTCCGGCATGCTTCATCAATTAAATCCCTTATAGAGACTGTTTGATGGCAGAAGCTTCTTGCCTCAACCTTACATACTGGACATTCTTCCACCTCAAGCGCTCTACCACATTTGGGACAGATGAATCTGAGTTTGGTCTCTGAGCCGCATGCTGAACATATCCTCTTGAATGTTATCATCTGACAATTTGGGCAGATCCGACTTACCATCTCAACCCTAATAACCCCCTTCTCATGGGCTTTCATTAAATCCCTCTGCGTCCCACCACTTAAACCAACTGGAAAGAGAATATGAACTGGCGGCTTCATCTTACGCTCCTTAGCCTTCTCCGGACGACCTACCCTAGCACCTATAAAAGATGGGGCTTTATCCCTAATAATTAGGCCGCTAATTCTGAGCAGGTTTCCTAAAGTTGGAAGACTAGGAAGAATCTCAGCTTGAGGATTATCGAAGCCAAGGGATACAGCGAACGCGTGTGCATCGCAACCCCCAATAATAATGTTACTATTAACAATCCTATGCGGGACGCATATTTCTTCAAGGATTCCTTTTATTTCCGCATTGAACGCCCCGCTTATCTCAGTTATTAATTCGCCCTCAACCCTAATATTCGAGTTTAATAGCCAAAGGCGGAGTTTCCTGAGAGAGTCGCTTGAAATATTAGACCAGAAAAACGTGTATGATGGATGTAAAGGAACCCCGAGAACCCTACTCAACAATACAGCATCTTGAACGCTAGGCTTATTATTGAATGGATCCTCCATGTAGGATTTTAGTAGGGATGGCGAAATCCCAATCTTCAGGGCTGCCTTTTCAATATCTCCATCGAAACCTTCAAGAATCAATCTTCTAAGATCTTCGCACCAAAACTCCTCAGCATACCCTGAGGGTAATAAAGTCTTATTATTATATAGAAAATCTCCAAAACTTACGAGAATATCGCCCAAAAACAGGATTTTCTCAATGTCTCTCTTAACCAAATCAATATTCTCGTAGGAAACCCTAATAACGGAGCCGTCCCTCAGCTTAACGATTGGTGGCTCAATATAGTCCACGGGCATTACAATACTAGATTTACCCGGAGTTTCGATTTTAAGCTGCGTTCCGCCTGCCAGAAAGTTCTGTAGGGTTATCATTGTTAGTGGGTGGATACCGACAGCCGCTAACCCAGTATTTCTCGATCTACCATAACGGAGCCTAAAACCCCCTCTCTTCGACGGAAAACATAATATTGGCCGCCCGGCTGGAACCTCCTCCATAAAGCCTGCCGATGCCTTATCTCTCGCGATCTCCTTAATCTCCCTAAGCCATTCCCATCCCCGGATTCCTAAATCCTCCACTACGGCTAAAACCTTCGCCGCCCTACCAATAATACCATCATTCACAACGCGGAGAGCCCCGCCTCTCACGCAGTTGGTTTCTACCCGCGGTAGGTTGCGATAGGATGAAACCTCAACAGGATCGGATGGTGTTCCAGTAACTTCAACTGGGAGCCGCTCCAAAACTAGCCTTAACTGTTCATCTGAAACACTATATTGGAAGCGGCCAACTTCCCGCTCGTATAGCCTTAGTTCCTCAATAAATCTCTCTATCTCCTCCCTAGTCGGCTTATATCGGTCAAGCTTCAGTAGTTGACGGACAAAATCCGCAATAACTGGCGTTAAAGCTGTTTCGGTCCCTCCAGCTGAACGTATTGGACCAGCCAAATATATCGCTAGGTACTTGGATCCATCCATATTCGTTTTTATCGATACTTTCGCTATGCCCTCTGAGTAAACGGCTGCTGTAACACCCTCAGTTAATATTGCGAGAGCCGTCCTAATTGATAGATCAGCAGCCCTCTCCTCATTTAAGTGCCCAAATCTCCCGTAAACGATTTCTTCCGCTATCTTGAAGGCAACTCTCTCTCTAGGCATTATTTTAGAAAGCTCCCTTATTCTCTCAGCGATCCCAGGCAGCCCAATGAAGCCTTCTACAAGGCTGGCTAAGTCATTCGCTATCTCTATCTCCGGATATGGTTTCGGATCAAAACCCTTAGCTCTAGCCTTGCTAGCAATCTCATAAATCTCTTCTAGAGATTGAGCTAACTTTGAGAAGTAGCCCCGGTATTCCCAGCTTATCCTATTTTCCGTCTCCATAGTGATCAATGTTATTCAAGGTGAATTCTGCAAAGGATGACGGCATTCCACTTTTCTATTGGACGCCCCATAACCTTCTCGTAAGTCTTTCTAGCAATATCTTTCCTCCTTTCAACGCATGCTCTACATTTGCTGTGCCTCATATCCGATGGGCCATCACACTGCCCACAATTAAGAAGTAATGATTCACCCAACCCTCTCAGAGTTGTCCAAGCATATTCTCTCTCGTCATACTCTGGTTCGAAATCCGGCCAAATATCATATATATCTTCTCGTCCAAGAACCTTTTTTAGGGAACTAAAATACTGCTCGAACGCTGTCAAGATTAATTACCTCCTAAATCTGCTTTTCGCCCCCTCCCTCACACCCTCAATTATTTCACTAAGTTTGCTTTTAATATCTTCCCTTCTACCGCTTTCAACAACGGTGCCCGTAACTATTATGTCAGCCCCAGCTTTAACAGCCCGCTCAGCCTGAACCCCAGTCTTTATTCCTCCGCCAACAATTAACTTGATACCCACGGCTTCTCTAACCATTCTAATCATCTCCTCTGGAACGGGGCGGCTTACACCTGATCCAGCTTCCAGATAAACGAACCTCATGCCAAAGAATTGAGCTGCTAATGCGTGGGCAACTGCTAGCTCAGGCTTATTGTATGGAATCGGGCATGCCTTACCAATAACGCTAGCCGACCCCCCCTCACCAACAATTATATATCCAAGCGGAATAGTTTCTAAACCCAATTTTTTGATTAGTGGCGCGGATAGAACCTGCGCGCCAGATATAAAATAGGGATCCGCTGAATTTAAGAGGGACATAAACCATATCGCATCAGCATACTCACTAATGCCAGTAATATTGTTTGGGAATAATATTATTGGAATTTTTACGGAGTTTTTAACAGCCATCGTAACATTGTTAAGGACCTCCATTGATGCTAGGGTTGTTCCACCAATCATTATGGCTGAGGAGCCGGAGAACTCGCTCTCACTCGATATTAAGGCTGCAAATTCAGGGGTTACCTTCTCAGGATCTATCAGCGTCATATGAATTGCTCCTTCATCTTGAATCCTTTTTATGAGATATTCTTCAACCTTACCAACCATCAAGATCCCAACCTTCAAGAGCTTTCAGGATCCATAAAACTCGTCTATAAATTGACAGTAAACGTCCACTTCCTTAAAGAATGGCTTTATATACATCTCCTTCGTGTAACCGCAGTTTACGTTGCCGCATCGAATCACTGCTTTCTTAGTTTCCGTATTCTCCTCTACAATTTCAATCCTTATGGATTCTTGACTACACTTTGGGCATAAAAAAACTTTAGGTAGCTTCTTTTTCGGTATCCGGATTACTTTTCTCCGCCTTCTCCCCATCTCTATACCAGCGTATTAAAGTACAATTTAAAAGTAGTAGTTTTTTACTCTTATAAGGTTTAGGAAAAATCTCTCAGAGATTTGAATATCACAGGCGTAACGATGCTTTCATGTCACGTGACATCATAAAAAGAGAGAAGCAGGGAAAATTAGGGCTTTGACACTCCCCACAGCTAAAGCCTGGAGATCCTCGGTTTATTGGGCTCAAACCTTCATCCTACTGAGATCTGGGCTGTGTCGATGCAGCCTAGATACGGCATTCGTACTATATTTAAGAATTATGGGCTTTCTGCCTAACTTCGGTAATAAATCTGTAGCTTTATGAGCAACGATTCCAACATAGATTAAGTTCTTCGTCTTTCACCACCTACCTACTTATATTAGAGAATTTCTTAGCATAGTATCATGGAAGCTCAAAGGGGCCATGAGAGGTTAGAGCGAATAACGCGGAAATGGTGGTTCTATTTACTTTTACTTGCCGTCCTATTTTTTGTTCCTCCTTACTCATCAGCGGCGGGCTTTATTATGGATGAGAGAACCAGTGAGGTCGTAGCCGAGGTACTTAATCAGTCTCTAAAACCATATAAACCATTTATGCCAGTTCTCCATACAGTCATAATTTTGCTTATTGCCGCTGTATTGGTTTATGGCAATAGGGTTAGAAAACTCTTTTACTGCTTTTACCGGAATAATTAATCAATTTTTATTTTAGTTAATAACTTGAACTTTTTGGTACAATCTCTCTTACCATTGAAGGTAATCTTAAAGAGATAGAGAACTCCGTAGAAAATCCTAGAACAAGAAGACATTAAATCTTAAGTTGCCATGTCCTCTCTTAAAAAACAAAATTTTTATGTATACAGAAATGTATTCAATAGAGGGGTTGATTACCTTGGAAGATCTGACGGAAAAGGAAATTGTGCAAAGATGGCTAATAAGCCTAAATAAAGATCCAATTTTCAAAATACTGCTTAAAAATAGTAATTTAACTAAAGTGCAGGCGGAAACATTCCTAATAGACATTTTAGCCGAAAAAATAAGTGGCAAAAAGATTGTTTATGAGGATAAAGCAAAGTTAAGGACCATAAAGTCCGGTGTGAGCCGTGGCTCATTTAATAGGACATTAGCGCAGGCGAGAAGGAACATCATTAGATCCATTTATACGGTTGTTCTTTTAGGTTATTTGGGCATTTTTGATGATTCACGTCTAAATCCGTACATTGAGATCTCAAATAAGATACGCGCATACAGCGAAAGTTACAGGGATCTTTGGGAAAGTGGAAAAATAAGTGAGGAACAAATAAAAATAATGCAAACTTTACAAGAAGAGATAGAAAAGGGTTTATCAGCCCTTTCTAGACCAAGATCTATGTCCGGCAGATTATGACATCACACATCACAAAGTATGACATCACACTTTTAAGATTACGTCGCAAGAACAATTCCAGATTAACGGCTCATTTTAACTTCTAAGAAACCCCTTTCACGAAAGCAGAAACCTTTTTAAGTTATATCGTGATTATGATGTGATTGTGATGTGATGCTGATATATCACGTGATGCGTGATGTCATGAGGTGATATCATGGAGATCATATTATTGATCCTTTATGCTATCCTTTTCAGTATAACCTCCATATTTCTGTTTATTTCCTTTAAGCGGTTAAAAGATGTAACCCTGGAATATGAAAAAGCGAAGAGACTAATTGATGATATAATTTTCAGTTTTAACAAGGATATTCAGAGGCAGGAGGAGAAGATACAAGAGATTGCCAAAAACCTCGAAAGTCTCTCCATCAAGAGGGAAAAGGAGATTGAAGAAGTGAACTCCGCTATTGCAGATATTAAGGGCAGACTAGAGATCTTAAGTAACTATAGGGATAACTTATCCGCTGATCATGAAAATTTAAAGAATAAGGTTGATGATTTAATCGCCAAGAATAATGAGGTTTTAGAAAGGGTGGGAAAAATCGAGAAGATTGTTAGCGAGGAGAAAATGGAGACTAAAAAGGAGATTAAAATTGGGGAGGATGAAGCAAGGTCATCTATACCTATAAAAGGAAACGTAACCCTAGCATCCCTTACTGAGACGGAATTAAAAGTTTTGGAGATTCTGGCAAAAGAGGGTGAAAAAACAGTTCCTGAAATAAGGGAGAGAATCAAATTAACGAGGGAGCACACAGCCCGCTTATTAAAGAGTTTATATGCTCGCGGCTTTGTGGAGAGAAGAGATGATAGGATACCTTTCGTTTATCGGCTCAATAAGGAAATGGAAGAGATTTTAAAGAGTGAAAAACTTAAAACCTAGTCTCTAAGAGACTTCACAACTTCCTTTAGCTCCCGCGATACAAGCCTAAATGATACGCGATTTCCATTCTTAGTTCTCATTAATACACCCCTCTCAGAGAGCCTTGATAGATATGTTGAGACAGCGCTCAAACTAATTGGTTCATTAATCTCCTTCTCATATGCTTCCTGAACTTCTCTAGCTGAGAACCAGGATACTGGGAAATTTTTTCTAACAATAGAAAGAACCTTCTCGATCTTTGAAAGATCCTGCGGGTATTCTGATGGTTCCACCACGGGTATACCGCCAAGCAGCTCAATAATATCAAAGATCTTTAGAGCCTTCTCCCTAGTAACCCTACCCTCAAAGCTTATTACGTAACGACTCCCAGATTCATCGTAGACCTCTACTCTCATCTTCCTTACAGGCAATAGAGCGCTCACCAATAGCCCTTGAAATACGCTTAACAATTATCACTTCACAAGTTATAAATTATTTGGTTAATGTCAAGAAAAAAGAAAAAAAGAAAAATTCTCTTTTTTCAGAAAAAAGTTTAATTTGCAAATTTTTCAATTAACAAGTTTAACATCCATCTCCTTTATCCAAAATAAAATAAAAAATAAAAAGGATCTCTTTCTCCAAAGGAAATGGAGGGGTGTCTCTTTAACAGAAAAGGATGATGATTTAGGTTACTATGGTGAGTTAGAAGTTTAAAATTTTGTTAAAAGTAGAAAGATTTAACAGGTAATTCACAAAAAGTTAAAACTGTTATATCATACTTTGCCCTAACTCTTCGGTTTTATGTTAAGCAGATAATGACGCGGACCCCTAGATTTCCATTGGAAAAATAAAAGTGAAGGCAAAAGAAAGCTCGCATTTGAATTTTTAGGGTTAAGAGAAGAGAATCGTAGCTTTAGTTAACTTAACTTGAGAAGAGAAAATTGTATAAAAGATTGTATGAACGATATTAAATATCATCTTCTCCAATTGATAATGGGAGGCTGTTTCTTTTTAAGAAGAAAAAACAGTTTAAATCGATATGGGGCTGTTCCAGTAGAAATAGAGGGGTGGGAGCCCCCTTTCTTTAACACTTTACATTCTTTATCTACTTTTTTGTACAGTAGTTCTTAATTAAAAAGAACTGAAACTTTTGATTATCCTCTAACCTTTAAGGCGCTTAGGTGCTCACTAATGGATAAGCAAGAGGAAATATTAGAGGAAGTATTTACGCAATTTCTTAGAGGATCAAAGATTTTCAGAAATAGGGAGGTTTTAAGGCATGATTATGTTCCTGAGAATCTCCCACACAGAAAAGAGGAGATTCTCCGTTTAGGTGAGATAACCGCTCCAGCATTAAGAGACTCACCATGCTCTAATGTCCTAATTTATGGTAAAACTGGCACTGGAAAAACGGCTGTCGTTAAATTTGTATTGAATAAGCTTGCTCAAAAAGCTAAGGAGATAAGCTCGCCCCTTAAGGTTTGCTTTGTGAATTGTAGATTAGCTGGGACAGAATATAGAGTTCTTGCCACCCTATGCTCAAGCATTGACATTAAAGTTCCATTTACTGGTTTAGCCGTTGGCGAGATTTTCGATAGGTTCAGAAAGAATTTGGAGTCTCAGGGCATAATATTTATTGTTGCATTAGATGAGATCGATGCGCTTGTTAAGATCCGCGGCGACACACTGCTATATGAACTCACTAGGATAAATGAGAGTCTCAGAGATAGCAAAGTATCAATTATAGGGATATCTAATGACCTAAAATTTAAGGAGTTTCTTGATCCAAGAGTTTTAAGCACATTAAGTGAGGAGGAAATGGTCTTTAAACCATATAATGCCGATGAGCTTCAGGATATACTTATGGAGAGATCTAAGATCGCATTCTATGACGGTGTCCTAACAGAGGGAGCTCTAAAGCTGTGCGCTGCTTTAGCAGCGGCTGAGCATGGTGACGCGAGGAGGGCTCTTGACCTATTAAGGGTTGCTGGTGAAATAGCTGAGCGGAGAGGTGATAAGAAGATTACAGAGTTCCATGTGCGTGAGGCCCAAGAAAGAATTGAACATGACCAGGTTTATGAGAGCATAAAGAGTCTGCCCACTCATTCAAAGATTGTTCTTTTAAGCGTATACTTCCTCAGCAAATTTGATCCAAACCGTTCGGTAACCGGAGACATATACAACCTTTACTCAGAAATATGTGAACAACTAGGAGTAAGCTCACTAACTCAGAGGAGGGTAAGCGGATTAATAAATGAGCTGGATGTTATGGGCCTCTTAAATTCGCGTGTAGTAAGCCTTGGAAGATATGGGCGGACTAAAAAAATAAGTCTTGGGGTTCCACGAAAAGTCGTTAATGAAGTTCTCTCCGAAGATGAAAGATTCAGAAGCATCATGGATTATAAACCTAAGTATCTATCTTTATCGTCATCTAAGTAGTCCACTATTACATTAGTGAAGTGAAATTTATTGGGGTAACCTGCAAAGTTTGCAGATTCACTATTGGAACTATGCCCGGGTTAGGTATATGCCCCATTTCCTTCTGATACTCGGTTTGCTCCTGCCATGCCCCTGAATTGACTACAAGTATGCCGCGATAAACACTGTATTTCATCATGTGCACATGCCCTGCATGAAATATATCTGGCACATGCTCTATAACTAGGTGATCGACCCTCTCAGAGGCTATTGAAGTTTTCATACCGTATACTGGGGCTAAATGTCTACATTGCAGAAGAATCTTCATGGCTTCATCTGGATCCTGAAAGCTCATATTTGGGATTGCTGAGATCACATCATCTAGGCTCCGCCCATGGGATACTAGAACAATTACGCCATGTAAGCTTATAACTGAGGGGTCTCCTAAAAACGTTATTCTTTCAAGCTCATATAGTGGCTCAGCATACTCCTTTAATATAGCTGGTTGTGGAAGGGCTCTTCTGGTTGCGTCATGGTTTCCTGGTATAATGACTATTTCAATATATTCCGGAATTTCTTCAATAATTCTGGCAGCTTTCTCATACTGCTTATAAAGATCCCTTATCTCTAACTCTTCAAACTGCTTAGGATAAATTCCCACACCATCAACGATATCACCAGCTATTATAAGGTACTTGACGCGGCCTGCTATCTCCCTAAGATTGTCTCCACCAACCTCACCCCTCAACCAACTTATGAAGCGCTTAAATTCCTTCTCCATAAACATTTTACTTCCAACATGCAAATCTGATAGCAAAACGGCGCATACAGATATAGGTGATTTATTAGGCTTTTTTAATGGGGCGTCCGGAAATACTATGTCCTCTGCTACAAGCAAATCTTTCTTTCCACGTAGGATACTTATGCAGACAACTTGATCTAAAAGGGTTCTCTGAGCCTTAGAGTACGCGTTATGGTTCTCTAATGGCACAAATACTGTTGCCTGGCTTTCTAGATCCTCTACTCTAAAGAATATTCCACGCTTAGTTTCACGCTTCTCGGTTATCATGCAAATAATTTTCATCTTAGAGTTTTCTGGAGCCTTTAATGCATCCTCTATGCTGCCAGCATCTTTAGAATCCACACGGGTCCTTATTATCCTACTTATCTTCCTAAATCGGCTCCTAAAATACTCTATGCAATCCTCAAGAGATCCAGTTGCACTTATCTTATTTGTCGGATCACTTATCACTTTTAAATCAGCCTCAACATCCTTGGCATACTGCTGAAAACTTGCCTTCCCAGTTACGCTGGATTCCGCTGTAATCCCTTCAATTACACCCCTTCCCCTAATTTTACTCTCTAGGATCTCACGAGTTATAAAGAGGGGTCTCTCCGGAGAAGCATTAATCTCATCGATTATATCTTTGATTAGATAATCTAAATTGGCTCTCTCCGATATCTCCTTTAAGAATTCAAAGGCTTCCCTATTGATCTGGTACCCGGCCCCAATTATTAGAGATACAGCCCTCTTAATACTTTCATTATACTCTAACATACTTCCTTAACTCACAGATAGTATTTCTGAGGTAGAATAAATAGAGGTTCTTAACATGCATAAATATACAGTAATACAAATTTATAAGTGTCAAGTCAACGGATCATTAATGACTCTCATGATTGTTAATTGTCACTTAGTATATAGATTTTTAAGTATTAACTCAAAATTTAATATGCTTTTTATACTTCCTTCAAAAATCTCTATAATGATAGAATATTGGGGTAAAATAATGGAGCTTCGAAAAGTGCAGATGACGAGAGGTGGAACCTTCTTTATAACGTTGCCTAAGGAGTGGGCCATAAGTAATGGTATAAGCCGCGGGGCGATTGTTGCAAGCCTAATAACGCCCGATGGTAAACTTATAATTGATCCAAAGTATCATGTTGAACCCGCACCCCGTATGACCGTTGTTAAGCCAGGCTCTCTCCTTAAGCGCGAGATTATCAGCAAGTATCTTCTGGGCTATGATGTGATAACTGTTGAGGCTAAAGATAAGATAACTCCGGAGTATAGGGATATTGTTAAGCAAGTCTCATCTCGTCTTATAGGCTTAGAGATAATTGAGGAGAATTATAGTAGAATAGTTATGCAGTGCCTGCTCGAGCCTTCAGCGCTGTCTCCTGAAAAAATCCTGCGCCGGGAGCACTTAATTGCGTCAGGTATGTGTAGGGATGCTGTTACAGCGTTAATGGAGGGGGATGCTCAGCTAGCTAGAAATGTTATTGCAAGGGATAATGAGGTTGATAGACTTTACTTTCTACTTGTTAGAGTTTTAAGAACCATCATACAGAACCCTGGTTTAAGCGATAAGCTGAGTATTCATCCAATAGACTGCCTAGATTATAGGCTTACAGCAAGTTTAATTGAGGCAATTGCGGATCAATCCTCACAAATAGCCGAATACGCCATCAAATTTGAAAACCTAAAATTTGCTGATGAAATCTTAAAAGAGATCCGCAATCTCTTTAAAATTATCTACGAGAGCTATGAAAGTGCTGTTTCTGCTTTCCTATCGCGCAACATCTCCCTAGCGGAATCTGTTAGAGAAAATAGACCAGTTATCGAGGAATTAAACCGCAAAATTGAATTTTTAGCCAATTTGCTACCTGTGGAAAGAGTGCAGGACCTAATAACAGTTCTGTCACTATTAAATCGCATATATGACAATAGCGTTGACATATCTGACCTAACAAACCCCTAAAAATCTTACATTAGAGAGCCTACTGATCCGCAGACTAATTTCAACAAACTTCTAGATTAACTAGGTCACTAACACACCACGCTAATAGGAAAAGAGCATCACCTTCAGAAGGATAATCCCTAAAATAAATTGAATCATATGTTGCGGAAAATTATAAATTAAAAATTTTTAGGTTTAACGATATCCTCCGTAGCCTTCAGAACCCATACGCCCTCACTCTCAGCTCTCTCTATTAAGTCTGGCATGGCTAGAGACGTGTAAATAACCCTTATCACTTTACCCCTTATCTTATCGGGGTAAGATCTTCTTAACCTCTTAATATTTTCATCTACTTCATCTATAAGGTTTGAGGAAGCCCTAACAGTAGCTTCACCAACGATACATATATCATCCAAAACCCCATAAATGTTTAATTCAACATCTGGAAGAATGAGCGAGCTAACCTTAATATCATAGCCCATCTCCTTAAGCCTATGACCAATAATTATTCTAGCTTCCTCCTCGATTTCCAAAGTGAGCTTCTCTAATGTCCGTTCAACTCTAGATAACCTTGCGTCTAAAAGTTTAAAAAATCTATTAAAGTCATCCCTTAACCTTTCAATCTCCCTCCACACCCTTTCAATCTCTTTCCAAATTCTTTCAACTTCCTTCCGAGTCTTAGTCTGCTCCTCAGCTAAACTATCAAGTCTTTTTAACAGTTCAGATAAACCTAGATATCCAGCGATAGCATAACGAAACTCAATATCCTTCTCTAAAAGTTCTAGTATTTCCCTCTTTAAGGGCTCCAAGATCGTAACCTACATTAAATTGTGGGCGCGGCTATTTAAAAATATCCTTAAAAGAATAGACTTTACCTCAAGAAAAATAAATTGAGGATTTTCTATGATCCGAATATATGTTCGCTTATGATTTACGCTTTAAAACTGTTCGTATCTCCACATCACAGTATCGCTGTCCTGTAAAATGTATTTGTCGCATGCTACTGGCCCCCAATCCCACTTGCCCTCATTTTGGTTCCATATGTACCATATCCAATATCTCCCTGGATCACCGCCAACACCATTTATACTAGTTACGAACTCACCCATCTCTGGGTAAGTTATGCTTTCAACGCTCGCGATGATCTTAGTTGCTAAGAATAGACTCGCTTCCCTCGGAACCAAAGTGTTATTATACCATTTTCGAGTTCCATTTCCATAGTCAATTAAAATATTTACTGGCATTGTAAGCTTTTTTAAGTCGGCGGCAGCTCTTTCGTAAAGGCTTTTGTAGTGGGTGCTCTCATTATAGTAGTATATTGTAAGGTACGCTGCTACTATTAGTAGGCAGGTAAGCCCTAGCGATATCCACATCCAGGAACTTCTCTCACCCATAACTTCTCACCCCCCTAAATCTCTTTTAATAGCAGCGATGAGCGCACTACAGCCGAAGAAGAAGAAAAAGAAGTTAGATACTTCATGAACTATTGCGAATGGGGCGCCCTGTATTATTGCCATTAAAGGTGGGAGACCAACTATAACTACGGATACAATGTTCGTGAATAAATCGTAAATGAAGGTTAAAAAGAAGCCGATAACACCAAACTTTAGGTTCGTCCACCAAACCCTTTTTTCTTTAACTTCTTTTAGTGAAGAGAGATTTGAGCCCAGCCCAAACTTTGCGGAGAGCCAACCAACAACACCATAAAGGCTCTCACCTAAACATGTGGCGACAAATATAATAAGGTTGGATCCGTAAGGATTTAAGGTTCCATACACCAGCCACGTTAAAACCCCCACCATAGCTCCGGGAAGAGCTCCCATCAAGTAGCCGCTAATAAAGACAAATAAATCCATAAACTTAACATTAGGGATGCCGATCATAGCATAATTTGACACTAAGTTAATCGAAGTCATAAGAATAATCAAACTTAAGATTTTTATTGGGGGCAATCGATTTCGGGGGATGTTCCTCATTAGGGTCACTATATGGTTGGATAATCCATCCAATATATAAATCTTTTTTTATGAAAATAGTTGCTTTGTGGCTTAATTCTAGTTGATTTTTGTAGATTTCTCCATCTTTTTCTAATTCTACTCTCTTCTATAGCCTTCTTGTAATCTAAACTTTATTTTTCAGTTAAAACTGGTAATTTACCGCAAATCTCGCTTAGATCTGGTGAGGGAGGAAAATTCATCCTCCGCAGAATATAGCTAAAAATTCCCAAAATGGAAAATGGAGCAAAAATACCAATCAAAAGATAATTAAGCCACAAAGCAAGAAAAACAATAAATATGAGACAAATTTATAGAATGATTGAAATTAAAAAGGGTGGTTTATATGGTGATACGTGTTGCAATTAATGGTTTTGGAAGAATTGGTAGATTGTTCTTCAGAGCAATTGTTGAAATGGGTGCAATGAAGGACATCGATGTGGTTGCAGTAAACGATATAACTGATGCAAAGACCCTAGCGCACCTACTAAAATATGACTCTGTGCACGGTAAGTTCCCAGGTACTGTTGAGGCGAAGAGCGATAGCATAGTAGTTGATGGTAAGGAGATAAAGGTTTTATCTCAAAAGGATCCGGCGCTGCTTCCATGGAACGACCTTGAAGTTTATTTAGCTGTTGAGTCCACGGGTCTCTTCACTGATAGGGCTAGTGCATCTAAGCATCTTCAGGCTGGCGCAAAGAAGGTTCTCATAACTGCTCCAGCAACAGAGCCTGATATAACGATCGTTTATGGCGTAAACCACGATCAATATGATCACAGCAAACATATTATATTATCGAACGCTTCGTGCACAACAAACTGTGTAATACCGATGGTTAAGGTTCTCCATGAAAACTTTGGTATTAAATCGGCTTTGATGACAACAGCCCACGCCTACACAAATGATCAGAGAGTTTTAGACTTAGTACATAGGGATCTGCGTAGGGCTAGGGCTGCAGCCCTAAACATTATACCAACGACGACCGGTGCCGCTAGGGCTTCAACAATGGTTTGGCCCGAACTGAAAGGTAGAATTGACGGTATAGCTCTTAGGGTTCCCGTTCCGAATGTTTCAATATGCGACTTGACGGCGGCTCTAGAGAAGGATGTAACGAAGGAGCAGGTTAATGAAGCCTTCAAGAAAGCTGCTGAGGGCTCATTAAAGGGCATACTTGCTTATACGGAGGAGCCAATAGTATCGGTAGATGTGAATCACACAACATACTCATGTATAGTCGATGGGCTGTGCACGATGGTTGCTGGCGGCAACCTAGTAAAAGTCTTCGGGTGGTATGATAACGAGTGGGGCTTCTCATGCAGGCTAGTTGACGTTGTAAGGTTAATTGGCCAGAAAGCTGGGCTCCTCTAAACAAACATCTTTCCACCAAAATTTAATCTATAAACCTTTTTATTGTGAATAATGATGGAGGATTATGATATGCCAAAGTTTTTAACGCTTGATGATTTTGACGTTAAAGATAAAGTTGTTCTCGTAAGGGTCGACTTTAACTCGCCAGTTGACCCGCAGACAAAGAAGATAATTGACGATACGAGGATTAGGGCTCACGGCGAAACCACAATTAAGGAGCTTTCTGAGAGGGGTGCTAAAGTTGTCATATTAGCCCACCAAGGTAGGCCCGGTGATCCAGATTTCATACCGTTGGAGCAGCATGCCCAAATACTCGGTAAGATTTTAGGTAAGCCCGTTAAATTTGTAGATGACGTTTACGGTGAGAAGGCGAAGAATGCCATAAAGGGGCTTAAGAGTGGTGAAATACTCGTCTTAGATAACGTTAGGAACTTCCCTAGAGAAGCTAAGGATGCATCTCCCGAGGAGCATGCGAAATCCGACCTTGTAGCTAATCTTGCGCCGCTCGCAGACATATTCGTTAATGATGCCTTCGCTGCAGCCCATAGGAGCCATGCATCAATAGTTGGCTTCACAGCACTCCTACCAAGCGCCGCCGGCAGGATAATGGAGAAGGAGCTGAAGGCGCTTAGTAGAGTCATGGAGAGCCCTGAGAAGCCGTGCATTTATATTCTCGGTGGGGCTAAAGCCGACGACTCGCTTAGGATATCAAGATACGTCTTAGACAATAATATTGCGGATTATGTTTTGACGGCTGGAGTAACTGGGCATCTATTCCTTATAGCTAAAGGATATAATCTCGGTAAACCGAACATGGAGTTGCTTGAGAAGAATAAGCTGCTTGATCTAGTTCCTGGAATAAAGGAGTTGATGGATAAGTATCCTGGGAGAATCGAGACTCCCATTGACTTGGCAATTGAGGTTGAGGGTAAAAGAAGGGAGATAATCCTTAAAGATCTGCCGACAGACTATCCCATATATGATATTGGAACAAAAACTATTGAAAAGTACACTGAATTAATCATGAAAGCTAAATCGATAGTCTTCAGCGGCCCGCCGGGAGTCTTCGAGAAGGAGGAGTTTAGGAAGGGGACAAAAGCCTTATTTGAGGCGATGGCATCCTCAAAAGCATTCTCGTTGATAGGTGGGGGGCACAGCATAGCCGCGGTCCAAAGCCTAGGACTAGCAGACAGGATGGGTTACATAAGCACGGCTGGGGGAGCCCTAATAGAATTTCTAATGGGCAGAAAACTTCCGGGCGTAGTAGCGCTGGAAGAAGCCGCAAAAAGAAAACGTTAAAGAATTTTTTTGTCGCTATAATCTCCCCTTTACTTTTTAATCTTCTATAAGAGTATAATTTTCAGTGGCATATAACCGCTTTTTCTATAACATTAATTAGTATTGTTAAGATTATGCCGAAGACTATTCCAGCAGTAGTGCCCGTTAAAAGCCTAATGGTATTTGTGCTATCCCATAAGCCTACACTCTGTCCAATCGAATCTGTTAGGATGGGTGCATACCCAATAGAGATCAAGACTAAGACTTTTTTATGCAGTCTTTCATCAACATTACCTATCTTGGTGAGTGTGGAGACTAGGATGCCGAAGGGAAATCCAAGAAATATGCCGAGACACCTTGCACACACGGGCATCTGATTCCCATTTATGAATAGGGAGCGGTCGCTCCTCTGATGGCACCAGAGATCACCAAAAATGTAAATGTATATGCAGGGCTTGGGTATCGCCGGTATCATAGAGTAATTGTCTATAGCGCCTACCCGACCAGATAAATCTTTAATCGTGTCACTGGGTTGGAGCATTGGGCACAATATTAAGAGAATGGAAAAAAGAAGGAAGAATGCGGATAGGGAGAATTTCACCAATTTAAAAATAGATTGTTTCATTCATTTAATCCTCTACTATATTGGCGGGTAGGCGACATCTTTTCCTTTACTTTCTATGGCGCTTTAGGTATAACTTTGCCACAGTAGGGGCATACGTTATAGCTGGCATCTATTTGAGCACCACAGTTTGGGCAAATTCTAGTGGGTGGAGGAGGAGCAGGAGGTTTCCAAACTAAACCAAGAATTCCACCAATCAATCCAAGAATGAGTCCAACAAAGAAGCCGCCACCGCCAGCAACAAATAGGCTGATTATCGAGAATACTATTACAAGTATGCTGCCAACTTTGACCCTAGATGGCACAGCCTGATAAATCATTATTGAACCTACAATTACAATTATTCCAAAGATTACTCCGAGAGCCATAAAAATGAATGTCAAAGCCCCTAGCCAAGCTGCGCCGGGCACTATGGGTTCGAGCATGCTGGTAAATGCTCCACAGTACGCTCCTATAACGGCTGGGAAGATGCCACCTAGTAAGATAAATATTCCGCCCAATAAAGATAGAATAAAAGCGGCTGTTGGTTTTTCACTAATGTTTTCACTCATATGTTTTCCTCATTTCAGTTAATAATGCGCCTAATAACAGCATAATAGTTAAAACCATATAAAACTTGCTAAAATCCTTTATGCCCCATTAAGCCTAGGAAACCATAGCATATATTGGCGAGCCACTTTAACTTTAGTTTCTCTGCCTATTCTTATTGTGGGTTTGAAACTATAAGGAAAATTTAAAAATATCTTCCATTAATTATTCCCTTTATTCCTAATAATTGGCAGGAGCCTTCATCCCGTAACTGCGTTATATAACATGCGGATCTTAAAAGGCTGGAATAGTAATATAGGCAATCGCAAATATATAATTTGGGTTATTAGGATGGTCTTCAATTGAATAATCGAGAAAGAACCCTTATAATTTTTAGTCGCGGGGTCCCTGACCGCCTAGTATGGCAACCACGGTTACACCATTGGTATTACGTAAATAAGGCTAGAGGTACCCTTCCCAAAAAATATGATGGTTTAGGGGCTTCGCCACGAGCCTACTATTATTTTAATGATACCATAAAATGTATTGAAGGCGGTGATATTCAGGTTATTAGAAGGGAGGATGAAAAATACATATATACAAAGTAGGGAAAATTAAACACTTACTGCCTATAGCGAAAGAAACAGGTCTAGATGGCTTAGAGTGCGTTCCACCGGAGCCGCAGGGCAATGTGACGCTTAAAGACCTTAGAGAAGGGATTAAGCTTAACGGCATGATTTTAATTGATGGTATACCCGCAATCTATTTTTTGCCCATGATTAAGGAGGACATATTGAAAACCTTTGTTCATGAAATGTTTGACGTGTTTGCACCCCATATAATACCCGGAATATCCGATATGTTGCCCCCGGACGGTGATATAGAAAGGGTGCGTTTGGTAGGATAAATCGTAGCCAACTATCGCCTTTAATTTATAAAATTTTTTGGGAATAACGAAAGATATTAAAATGGAGCTGTTGAGAATAGCAGAGTGCTACTATAGAGTTGCTGGTAAAGGTTGCCACTTAAATGCTCTGAATTAAGGGATATAATGCTTAATAATAAGGCTGATGTATCAGATGAATGAATAACGTTTGTTTGGGGGACTGGTATTTGCTTGTAACATGTGCTGGCATATTAGTCGTTGACTTGATAGCGGCTGATTTGCCGAAGATTGCAAATCCGGGTGAGCTAGTATTTGCCCCTACAGGCATAGAAATCCATCTAGGGGGGCATTCGGGAAATGTTTCAATAGATTTGAGAAAACTTGGCTTAAAAGAAGGGGATGTAAGTTCAATAGGCGCCATCGGAAATGACATCTTCGGAGACTTTACTGAAGAGACACTGAAGAAACATGAAGTGATTGCCCATCTTCAAAGAGTTCCGAATGTTGGAACATCAAAAGATCTGATACTTGTAGTTAGGGGTGAAGATCGAAGATACCATGTTGATAATGGGGCAAATCAATTTTTAAGCCCAAACCATGTTCTTTCGGTGGTAAAGAGGGAGAAACCAGTAGTCTTCTATGCTGGCGGCGTCGGCTTCACAACAGCGTTAGATGGGCAATTGCCAGAGATTTTAAGGGAAGTGAAAGATTTTGGTGCTTTAACATTTGTTGATCCAGTCGCACCATATGTGCATGGGTGGGATTTTCTGATTCCAGCAATGAAGTGGACTGATATATTTCACTGCAATATGGATGAGGCGAGACAGATAACTGGAGAGAATAATCCATATAAAGCATGCGAGATCTTCATTAACATGGGCACTAGCATGGCTATTATAAGTCTTGGAGATAAAGGGCTTATTGCTAAAACGAGGAGAAACATGTTTAAGATGCCAGCTTTTAAGGTTCCAGTTATTGATCCCACCGGGGCGGGTGACGCACTCTGCACTGGAATAATAAGCGGGTTCCTTCAAAGATCCGGATATAAACCGTGTGACATCACAAATTTCTCTACTGATGACATCATAGAGATGCTCTTGATAGGTGAAGCTGCCGGAGCGGCATGCGTAACAATGGTTGGAACAACGACAGCCGTAACTAAGGACAATGTTGAGAGAATACTTGAAGAACAAGGTGAAGAATTGAAGCGTAGCATTAAAGTATTTTCAACAATCTAAATCTTTGAACCCTTACATTAGTCCAAAATTTTGCTTTGTGGCTTAATTATTTTAACGGTTATTTTTCGTCCCTTTTCCGCTTCTGGAAGTTTTTCAGCCATATTGATAGAGGATGAAATCTTCCTCTCCCTATTGAATTGGGCAAGAAATCCTTATAA
>Ga0185307_1000604_pt1 | contig 22195 bp, 25 predicted proteins | sample LHCtaG_FD_128010 | JGI IMG/M metagenome (GOLD analysis project Ga0185307, IMG submission 128010) | Hot spring microbial communities from Little Hot Creek, USA to study Microbial Dark Matter (Phase II) - LHC4sed_matched (SPADES... | ecosystem: Environmental > Aquatic > Thermal springs > Hot... | reverse complement strand
AATTATATAACTGTTAATCGGGATTTCTTATAAATCTTAGGATTAATAATCAAGCTGGTTAAACTTAACCTAAGCATCTTAGCATCCGCTTCATTATAACCCTCAAAATGAAGAGATATGTCTGCCCACCTATAGCCAACCTATAAATGCAGCTAAAAAACATAGAACGTAAGCACATAAGCAAATAATTAAGCCACAAAGCAGAAGAGACGGCAAACCATAAAACAAGCATCGGAAAACAAGATTTAAAGAGAGCCCTGAAACTAAATCTTTGTATATACTTCTATTCCCAGTTTCTCCGCTGTTTTAAGGGCTTCCTCATCTGCGTATGGTGTGACAATTATCCGTCTCTCCGGCTCTCTGCCCTCCATAATTCTGTAGAACTCGCATCTCCTCCTAAAATTATAGACGTCCTCATTATCAATGTGGGACTTAACCTCAATCAATATTATCTTCCCATCATGTACCGCAACGTCAATGTCAACATCGCTTGGATACCCATAAACAAAACCCTGTTCATCACGCTTAACCCACCTCTCAACCTTAAAGCCGAAATCCCTCTCAAGCAAACCCCTAAGACCCTCCCTAAAAGCCTCCTCGCTAACAATACCCCACCTAGCACCCAAAGCATCAATATGCCTCCTCAACAATCTAAATCCCTCAATCATATCCTCCCTGAGCCTAGTTATCTCTTCATCATGTCTTCTAAATCCTTCAATCATATCTTCCCTGAGCTTGGCTATTTCCTCATCATGCCTCCTGAAGCCAGCAATCATATCCTCTCTGAGCCTAGTCTGCTCCTCTCTAAGCGCTTTAATCTCCTCCCAAACCCTATTAATCTCACCCCATATCTTCGTCTGCTCCTCTCTGAGCCTAGTCTGCTCCTCAGCTAATGCGTCAAGCCTCTTCAGTATCTCAGATAGTCCAAGGTAGCCGGCAACAGCATAGCGGAACTCAACGTCTTTGTCCAGAAGATTCAGAAACTCTCTCTTTAAAGTCTCCATCCTAAATCAGAAAATTAAATTAAACTAGAATATTTAAATCTTTCATGGGCTTCATGGTGCGCATCAAAGCAAGAAAATAATAAACCAGAGAATTTAAACTTGAAAATAATTTTTGAAGAATAATAAGGAGATCGCCGCTAAACCCCACAAAAAAGAAGAAGTGGCGCGCACATAACTGTGTAAGTGTAATCTGCGCAGGAAAAGAAAGCAAGCAGTCCAGAAGGAAAACAGAAAAGAAAAGAGGCTAAAGGCTGATGCCGCTGCTGGAAAACGATGTGATATTCGCATATCTAAACCAGTCTGACAGCGACCACCCGACAGCCGAAAAATTTTAGACATTTCTTATGATCACGTGAGCCCCCTGAACCAGCAGATGGGAGGATGGGCGTAAAGCCATCTCTAAACGCTGGAAGCCCACGTTCTTTAGACGTGGGTAGCTCACGTTCTTTTAGCAGCTTCCAATAGAAAAATTTGATTTTATTATTGTTTCTCATTTTTCATGCTGTTTCGGGCGCGCACGTGCGCGCGAAAATATTGTGACATATCAATAAGCCCACGCTATGTGTGTTTACCTCCAGCCTATCTAGTGAATAGGAAGTATCCATGACTTCGGAATAAGCAGCCTGTTCATAGAAGCCGTGGACAAGCCAATCCTTCAAGGTCTATGCTCTCTGTAGAAGCCTGTGAAGCATAAACTTAGGGAGCCAGCAGTTCCGAGCCCACAATGTTTTTCGACGCATCATAAAGTTTTTGGTCTGCGGTGTATAGGGTGGCTTTAAGCTTCCGCGCCGCGGCAACTTGAAGAGAGTCGTAGACCGTGATGCCCTGTTTCAGGGCCAGTCCTATGGCCTCCTCTAGAAGCTCCCTAGCGGTCAGAATGTTTAGGACATCATAGATTTCAGCAAGGTCTCTAGCTGCGGATAAAGCCTCATCATCCTTTAGGGCACCATAAAGTTTCGCATGCTTCCAGACGGCGTTTAACCCCTCAACCAACGCAATGTCCACAGCGTATAGGCTGCAGCCCTCCTCTAGGGCTTTCTCCACGCGGCTTCTGACCTTCTCTGAACCCGGTTCTGCTAAAACAAGCTTCACGAGAATGCTAGAATCCAAAACTATGGGTTGCGGCATTAACGTTCCCTATCCTCCCTTATCAAGCCCGTGGAGTCAGCCGTGACTTTCCGCAGCTCAGCCCTCCTCCCAACGCTTCGGATGGCCTCCGCAAGCTCAAGCTGCCTGATCCTAGCCTCAATGAAGCGGCGGACTTCCTCGCTCCATTCCACCGGGTACTTCCGCATCTTCTCCTTAAGATCCTCTGGAACCCGGACGGTGAACGTTGACGAAACCATATTCATCACTGTAATACATTTTGTTGTACAAGCATATAAGCTTAACCGCTAAATTAGACGGAACCATGCGCGGCTCCATCCCACCCTCACTTCAACGCCCAGCCGCCTTCAAATCGTATATTTCCACCTCCACGCTGGTTCCTGGAAAATGTGGAAGCATGTGGACTTAAAACGGGGTAATTTGCACCAAAAATGTTGGCGGGCCCGCTGGGATTCGAACCCAGGATCTCCGGCTTTCATCGGCGCGTTAGCCTTAGAGGGCCGACGCGCTATCCAAGCTACGCTTCCCGAATGAGCCAGCTAGACCCATTTCACGGGCCCATCGGGGTTTTCCCAGCGGCCCATCTTATTTTTAATAGCGGTGCAATTTAAATTTGATGCTTAATTCGCTTGGATATTAACTTGGTAGATTTTAGCGTATTACGTAATCTTTTTTAAGGTTCTTCCCAGTTTTGTCTTGAAGCGTGATGTGGAATGTGCGTGCTTGGTAAAGATAGGCTTCTTGAGCTCATAGAGAAGTACAAGTGCATCTATCCATTCGACTTAAACCTTCTGGATGGGGACAGCTACGTGCTCACCGTTAAGGAGGAGGTTACGCTTCAGTATCTTGAGCATAGGAACCTAATCTCAAACGAGATCGTCTTCACTCTGCCGAACATTGTTGCGCATCTAACGGCTAAAAGCAAGTATGGACGCATAGGATTATCCTTCCTGAACGCTGCTAAAGTCCACAGCGGCTTCATCGGAAGGCTCGCCCTGGAAGTTGTAAACCTGAACAATGAGAGGACACCGATAACGATTAAGAGGGGCGACCCATTCATGCATATAGAATTCATCACGAGGATAGGTGAGGAGTCACCGTACGTGGGCGAATACCAGTTCCAATACATGACCCCTGAAGAAATAAAAATGTATGTGCCAATACTGAGAAACGTATTCAAAAACTATGAGGAACTCTCCAAGATATGGTTCAAGAATAGGCCGCTGAAAATCTAAGTGAAAATTTAAATACTTCTGATGATCGTATCATAAGGGGAAAGCCGATGAAAGCCCGCAACTACCGAGAAGTTAAAGGTATGCCCTACACTAGACATGAGTATGTGCATGGCCCGCCGCAGTCGAAGATAACAAAGTTCACGGCTGGAAAACCCTCTGAAAACCAAACATATCAGGTTTCGCTTATATCTGAAAAGAGGGTTCAGATCCGACATAACGCCCTCGAAGCAGCCCGGATTGCAGCCAACAGATACCTTCAGGAGAAGCTGGGCGATAGATTTTTCATGAGGGTTATGGTTCTCCCCCACATAATTTTAAGGGAGAATAAAATGATCTTCGGAGCCCACGCCGATAGGCTTCAGGAGGGGATGCGTAGGGCATTCGGTAAACCCATCGGTAGGGCAGCCCGCGTTGAGCCGGAACAGCCGATAATAATCGTTAATGTTGATGAAAGCGGCTTAGAGGCTGCTAAAGAAGCCCTCAAGAGGGCTGAGGCTAAGCTGCCCACCCCATGCAGAATAATCGTTGAGAAGCTGTCTGAGCAGGTTCAAGTCACCCAAAATGTAACATAATAACATCCCAGGAGGTAAATGTAAATGTCAAGTAAAAAGGGAAAATTCGTACTATGGTTTGAGGAAATAGGCATCGAAGATGTGCCGATAGTCGGGGGAAAAAGCGCAAGCCTAGGTGAAATGATCAGAAAAGTAGGCGTTCCAGTGCCATACGGCTTCGCAACAACAGCTGAAGCGTACAGATACTACATAAAAGCAAACAAGCTGGATGAGAAAATAGCGGAGATCCTTAAGGAGCTCAAGGATCCAAACGACACGCAGACCCTGCAGAAGGTGGGCGCAAAGATAAGGGAGCTAATAGCCTCAGCTGACATGCCTAAAGACCTTGAGGAGGAAATCGTTAAGGCATATAGGGCGATGGCTGAAAAAATAGGTGAGGAAAACCCGTTTGTTGCAGTGCGCAGCTCAGCGACAGCTGAGGATCTTCCGGACGCAAGCTTTGCAGGTCAGCAGGAAACATACCTAAATGTTCACACGGCTGAGGAGGTTGTTGAAAAAATAAAGCATTGCTACGCAAGCCTCTTCACTGATAGGGCTATATTCTACAGAATCCAGAAGGGCTTCGACCATATGGCGGTTGCCCTAAGCAGCGTCGTCCAACTGATGGTCTACAGCAAAGCAAGCGGCGTAATATTTACGCTTGATGTTGCAACAGGAGACAGAAGCGTCGTTCTAATAGAGGCTGGCTACGGGCTTGGAGAATTCGTCGTTCAGGGAACAATAACGCCAGACGAGTACTACGTTAGGAAATCAGATCTGGAAATAGTGAAGAAGAACATTTCCAGAAAGACGGTTCAGCTCGTTAGGCTTCCAACAGGCGGAACGGAACGCAGACCTGTCCCACCGGATCTTCAGGAAAAACAGGTGCTGACAGATGAGCAGATTAAGGAGCTGGCTAAATATGCCATAATGATTGAGCAGCACTATGGAAAACCAATGGACATAGAGTGGGCCCTAGACGAAAGAACAAACAAGCTATTCATACTTCAAGCCAGGCCTGAAACAGTCTGGTCGGTTAAGAAGGTTGAGGTTGCTGAGGAGAAGCCGGCGGTGACGAAGGAGCGGAAGGTTCTCGTCCAGGGTCTCCCAGCGTCCCCAGGTATAGCCGTTGGGAAAGTGCATGTTATACCGACAGTTGACAGAATAAACGAGTTCCAGAAGGGTGAAATACTCGTCACTGAGATGACGGCGCCGGACTGGGTTCCAGCAATGCGGAAGGCAGCGGCAATAATAACAAACTCGGGTGGGATGACATGTCACGCAGCCATAGTCTCTAGGGAGCTGGGGATCCCATGTATTGTTGGAACAGCATCGAGGGGTGCGCCTGCAACAGAGGCCCTTAAGGACGGAATGACCGTGACTGTGGACGCTAAGCTAGGCGTCGTCTACGAGGGTATCCTTGAGGAGGCCGCTGAGAAAGCCGAGAGGGCTGAAGCAGCCCCAGCAGCGGTCACATTCGCCGAGCCATACGTAATAACCGGGACAAAAATTTATGTTAATCTAGGGGAGCCTGAGATCGCCGATAAGGTTTCAGCCCTGCCAGCTGACGGCGTAGGACTGCTTAGGCAAGAGTTTGTCTGGTCAAGCGAGATAGGTGAACACCCGCTATACATGATTGAAGCCGGCAGAGCCGAGGAGTTCGTCAATAAACTCGCCGAAGCCTTCAGAAAGATCTGCGCAGCCTTCTATCCTAGACCCGTGGTTATGCGCTTCAGCGACTTCAAATCCTCAGAGTATAGGGAGCTAAAGGGCGGAGAGAAATATGAGCCTGTTGAGCCGTCGGCCCTAATGGGCTGGAGGGGAGCATCAAGATACTACGATCCGAAATACATCGAGGCATTCAGACTTGAGGTTAAAGCCGTCAAGAAGGTTCGTGAAGAATACGGGTTGAAGAACCTTTGGGTTATGATACCCTTCTGCAGACGGGTCGATGAGATGGAAAAGATCGTTAAAATCCTTGAGGAGGAGGGACTGAAGAGGGGCCCGGACTTCAAGGTTTGGCTTATGGCTGAGATACCGAGCAACTGCCTCCTAGCCGACAAATTCAACAAGTATGTTGACGGATACAGCATTGGAAGCAACGATCTGACGATGACGATCCTTGGATGCGACAGAGACAATGAAACAGTGGCTCATCTCTTCGATGAAAGAGACCTAGCGGTTAAACGGGCAATCAGACTGCTCATTAAACTGGCTCATCGAGACGGCAAAACAGTCAGCATATGCGGGCAGGCTCCAAGCGTCTACCCAGAGTTCACAGAGTTCCTTGTTAGAAGCGGAATAGACAGCATCTCAGTTAACCCCGATGTTGTTGTGCAGACGAGGAAACTCGTAGCCTCAATTGAGCAGCGCATAATGCTCGAAAAACTAACGGGCATGGGTGTACGAGAAGACCCTGATCTGGACATCCCGCTTGACAAATAATTAAGCCAGCATAAAACAAAAACATTTTTCCCACCCATTTTTTCAAAACCCATAAAACCATGTAAGAAAACAGCTGCTTCCCGTTTATTCCAATTCAGCATAGAAGGCGCATTATAGGATAGACTAATATTCCCCCTAAAACCCTTTATTTTTTGATGATTAAGAATTGAGGGCGCTATTCGATTTAGAGGAAGATAGATTACGCAGCGAGATTGCTAAGCGTGGGGCGCGGGTAATCCTAGTGCAGCTACCAGAGGGGCTGAAAAGCGAGGCGCCGCATATAGCGTCAATCATAGAGGGATCAGGCGCGGTGGCATTAATCTCAGCCGACCCCTGCTATGGGGCATGCGACCTCGCCCTCCATGAAGCCGAATCCCTATCGGCAGATCTCATAGTGCATTATGGCCATGCGGAGACAGCTGAGTTCACATGTAAACCTGTTCACCCATCGATTCCAATAATATATATTGAGGCTAGGGCGAAGATCCCCATCAGAGAGGCTGTTAAGGATGCGCTGAAACACCTCAAGCCCTGGAGGAGAATAGGGCTGGTAACAACCGTCCAGCATATCCATAACCTAGATGAGGCTGAAGAGATCCTTAAGGGAGCCGGCAAAGAGGTCTACATTGGACACGCTGAGGGCCTAAAATATCCAGGCCAAGTTTTGGGCTGCAACTATGGGAGTGCAAAATCAATCCTAAGCCTTGTAGATGCATTCCTCCTCCTAGGAGGCGGCAGATTCCACGCGCTTGGACTATTCCTCGCCACGATGAAGCCAACCGTTACCGCGGATCCATTTGAGGGCAGAGCCTACAGGGTGGATGAGGATGCTGAAAAAATAATCCATAGACGCTGGATGGACATATCGGAAGCCTCAAAAGCGGAAATTTGGGGCATAATAGTTGGGCTTAAAACAGGGCAGCTCAGGCTTGAGAAAGCCCTAAGAGTTAAGAGCGACATTGAGCAGTTGGGCAAAAGGGCTCTTCTGCTGGCAATGAGGGAGGTCACGCCGGAAGCGCTCCTCGAGTTTCCGGAGATAGAAGCCTACGTGAACACAGCCTGCCCAAGAATATCGCTTAACGATGCGCGGATATTCCCAAAACCCATGCTGACGATTAAGGAAGCATATGTTGCCATAGGAAAAACATCTTGGAATAAGCTTCTTGAATCCGGGCTGCTGTAAGCAAATAGGCTAATTAAGCGAAAAAAGGCTGGCTGTTTGCTGATGCTGAGGAAAAAGCAACTTGCGTTTCTCCTATCGCAGATAGAGCCTAACCCGCGCCCAAAACTCAGATGGGAAAGCTATATGCTGGACGCTGAGAGCGCAGCAAGCATGCTGCACATAGCCGCCTGGGTTAACAATGACGTTTTCGGGAGAAAAACTGTTGATTTAGGCTGCGGATCAGGAATCCTGGCGATTGCATCATCACTTCTCGGCGCAGCATGGTCGGTTGGGGTTGACATAGATAAGGATGCCATATGGGCCGCTGTTAGGAACGCCGCTAGGCTGGGTGTCGAAGTTGACTTCATAATTGGCGATATAAACTGTATTTCCGGACTCTTCGACACAACGTTGATGAATCCCCCATTTGGGAGCTGGCATAAGGGGGCCGATGTGAAATTCCTGAAGAAGGCTCTGGAAATATCCAACGTGGTCTACTCGCTGCATAAGCGCAGCCCATCTGTGAGGAGCTTCCTCAGAAGGCAGATCGCTGAGATGGGTGGAGCAATAGATGAAATTTATGAAATGGACATTGTTATAAGCCGAACATACGGTTTTCATAGGAGAAGGCTATACCCTGTTAAAGCCGACCTTTACCGGATACTGAAAGCTAAGGGCTGACAGCAAAGCTAATATCGCAGTTCACGGGTAATTTTAAACTCAGCCAATCATATGGGATGGAATGTCTGCAGCATGTCTAATATAAGAAGAAGCGGAGAGTTTGTTGTCCCCGGAGAGAGGATAGGCGTAATAGAAGAGTTCATACCGAACTTTGGAACATACGTTGAAAACGGGGTCATATACTCGAGAAACGCCGGATACTTGCTGATAGATTCAGCCGCGAGGAAGGTCTCGGTCTATCCGGCGGCTAAAGGTTTAAGTTTCCCAAAGATTGGAAGCATAGTCGTCGGGTACGTCGTTAACATTCAGGGATCAACAGCGTTTATACGCATAATAAAAATTGGGAAAAAGGATCTCTCAGGTTTCCTAACAGGGGCTCTCCATGTTTCAGACATCGACGTGAAATACACTAAGGAAATCCTCAACGCGATCAAAGTAGGCGACCTGATCCGCGCAAAGGTGATAAGCGACACGAACAGAATCTTCCACCTAACAACTAAGGGCGAAAACCTAGGCGTAATATTGGCCCTATGCTCAAAATGCGGCGGAACGCTCATGCTGAAAAACAGGAGAAGCAAACAGTTATATTGCGGTGAGTGTGGAAATTCTGAAACGAGGAAGATAGCCTCAGACTACGGCTCCGGAAACATGTAGCGGTGAAAGATGCATGCAGATAAAAATATTAGATAAAAAACCGAATGAGCTCACCCTTGAGGTTGAGGGTGAAGGGCACACGCTATGCAATCTTCTAGAGTCAGTTCTGCTTGAAGACGAAGAGGTTGAGTTCGCGAGCTACAATATATCGCATCCGCTAGTAGCAAGCCCAGTTATAACGGTGCGTACAAGGGGGAACAAAACCCCTGAGGAGGCGCTTAAAAAGGCTGTTGAAAAGATTCTTGAAAGGGGCAGAGAGCTCAGGGAGGAGTTTGAGAAAGCGCTTAAAGGAGCATGAGCCCTAAACGCTCTCTTTGAAGCTCAGCCTCCTCAAAGTTAACTTTAAAAGTTCACTTAGGTTTTCCACGATCTCCCCCTCACGCGCCAAAATCTCAACAGCCTCCCAAATTGATACGGCTCCTGAAAGCCATCCGTAAACTATTAAGGCTTCAGCCGCATCCGCCTGCCCATGCCTATCCACCCTCCCAGGGAGGAAACCCCGCATATCAGATTTTCTTAGGGCCGATGCAAGCGTTAAGCTATCCAGTTTCCGCCCAACGGGCTTACCCGAAATCTTAGATAGGGCAAGCGAGTAAACAAGGTTGACGTATGCATCCCCAAGGGATGCTAAGCCCCGGTCCGCTAAAACCTCAGCTAGGCTGGAATATTCATGCATAAAGGGGGGAAGCCGCCTCCTTAAATCCGCCTCATCCAATTCGATCCACCGAAACCCCTAAAAAAGTTTTTCATAAAGAATAAATCTTCTGCATCAATATTTTATCTGACGCATAATATGAAGAAGACGCTTATACTTAAGGTTGACTGCGAAAGCCCGGATGAGGAAAAGATAAGTTTGGCAGCGGAGGTTATACGCCGAGGCGGGCTTGTGGCTTTCCCAACAGAGACGGTTTATGGTTTAGGCGCCGACGCCCTAAACCCTGATGCTGTTAGAGAAATATACGCTGTTAAAATGAGACCCCTCGATAACCCAATAATCGTGCATGTCGCCGGCAAAAACGATGTTTACAGGCTTGCTGAATCAATCCCTGAAAAAGCCGAGAAGCTAATGGATATCTTCTGGCCGGGCCCATTAACGTTGGTACTTAAAGCATCAAGCATCATGCCTAGAGTGACAACCGGAGGATTAGACACCGTCGCCATAAGAATGCCGAAACATAAGGTTGCATTAGCCCTAATAAGAGCCTCGGGAACACCGATAGCTGCTCCAAGCGCCAACCTGGCTGGTAAGCCAAGCCCAACCTTGGCTGAGCATGTCATACAGGATCTCTATGGCCTAATAGATGTCATAATCGACGCTGGACCAACAAATATAGGGGTTGAATCAACAGTTCTGGATCTAACATGTGATCCGCCGCAGATCCTAAGGCCCGGTGGAGCAACATATGAGGAGCTGAGGAAAGTGCTTGGCGAGGTTGGGATCCACCCGGCTGCATTGGCGAAAAGCGAGCTGCACATTGAACATGCGCGTTCACCCGGAATGAAGCATAAGCATTATGCCCCTAAAGCCGAGATGATCCTTGTTGAGGGCGAATTCAACCTTATCGTTGAGAAGATTAGGGAGCTTGCTAAGCAGTACGCTGAAGCTGGGAGGAAAGTGGGCGTGCTCGCCACGGATGAAAGCATATCGAACTATAGGGTTGGAATCGTGAAATCGCTGGGTAGCCGAAGGGATCTTTCATCAGCCGCCAAAAACCTGTTTAAAACCCTTAGGGAATTCGATGAAGAGGGTGTTGACCTTATAATCGCTGAGGGTCTCCCGCAGGAAGGCTTAGGGCTTGCGGTTATGAATAGGCTTAGGAGGGCTGCGGGCTACAACATAATTACCGTTGGTTGGAGATAAATTTAGAGGTTGCCAGCCAGCCTACTTTTCCTCCTCAGCGTCAACTATGCCCTTCTCATTTATCATGAAGTAAGCTTCTTTCTCAGGCAGGTATGGGCTGTCAATTATCCTTGCAATTCTAACGCCCCTCGAGCCCTTCCTGAGATAAACCCTATGCGTGCACGCATGGGCCATTATGTTTCCGCCAGCTGGCCTATTCGGGTCTCCAGCGAAGAAGGAAGCCGGGTTTGCTTGAACCTGATTCGTTATGACAACTGCGAGGTTATATGCTTCCGACAGCCTTATCAGCTTATGCAGATACTGGTTTAGCTTCTGCTGCCTATCTGAAAGGTTTTCCCGCCCAATATATTCGCCTCTGAAGTGGCTTATCATGCTGTCCACAACAACGAGTTTTATGTTATTCTCGGGGCAGAGCGTGAACAGCCTGTCGATTAGGAGGCATTGATGGCTGCTGTTATATGCTCTCGCAACAAATATGTTGCTGGCAACCTCTTTAGGGTTAAGCCCCATGCCTGAGGCTATTTGATATATGCGTTCAGGCATGAATGTTCCCTCAGTATCTATGAATGCAACCTTGCCCTCTAAGCCTCCTTTATCATGCGGCAGCTGCGCGGTGACGGAGAGCATTAGGCATATCTGCGTCTTACCGGAGCCGTATTCGCCTATGAGCTCCGTTAAAGCCTGGGTTTCTATGCCGCCGCCGAGTATCTCATCAAGCTTCTTACATCCAGTTGTGCAGCGCCTCATGCTTCTTCTCCTTTCATAATATTCCTGGGCTGTCTTGAAGTCGGCTGATATCATCTTACGGGCTGATTCCTGAATCTTAAGCACAGTGTTAAAACCTAGGTTTGTCTTCTCCATTATCTCAATCGGCGGGGTGACTGCGACAGCCTCTATCGTTGTGTAGCCCGCAGCCCTAAGCTTAGACGCTATCGCTGATCCAACACCGTCTAGGGATTCCAGATCCTCCATTATCAGTAAGCCTCCCACTCAATATTTTTTCTGGAAATTTTTCTCCAGCATTCCCAGCATAGGGGGATGCGTTCACCCCTATACATAATGTATAGGGCTATATCCGTGTTCTCGCAGCTGCCGTTCCAAGGATTTGAACATGTCTCCATAATCGAGCCTGCATTGGCAGACGCTGCCCTCAAGGGCTTAGGCTTATTCTTAATTTTAGCCATCCCCCTACGCCAATAACTATTTTAGCCCGGGAGATATTTAAGAAGTATGTGAAAGATTAGGTAGGGGGAGGGGGGTCAAAATTTATTATCGTTTTTAGGGTGAAATTTTCGCTCCGCGAATTTTATGGAGGAAATCCATCAAATCCCTAACGATCTCATTTTCGAGGTTTATCTGATAGGTTTTAGGCTTAAACTGGTTTTCCTTAATCCAGCCTAAATCAACCAATGTTTTAAGCCGCCTATCCACGGAGGGAGTCCTAAGCCCTGTTGCCTTAGCCAAAGAATACTTTGTGAAGGCCTTATTTGGGTTCAAAATTAAATGTAGCAGAACCCTGAATCCCCTCCCGCATCCTAAGCCTAGCTCCAGATTCTCCCAAACGGTTCTCTCTTTAGCCCTCATATTATCCGCTCTACGGTTCAAGCTGCTTCAATAAGTTGTTTAAGAATTTTTCCAGATCTATTAATGTTGCGCCCGATATCCCAATCTCTAAAAGGGATTTCATGTCAACTATTCCGCGATATATTAGGTCCTGGATGATCCTCTCGAAATCTTCAGCCGGCTTAACGTTATACTCGTCGCATACGACGCTGTAGAGTTTCCGCAGCTCCCTTAGGCTTATATAGGCGGATCCGCTCGCCTTCAACCCTCTTACAAGAGCCAGAAGGGCAAGTCTGCCGTTGTCATCTAGGCTCATTATGTCCTCAGCTGTTATCGTTGGGTTTATCTCTCTATAAACCCTCCTAACATGTTCTGGAAGAACCTTGCTTGAACCAGTGTTTTCAGCTAGGACTCCGGAGTAATAGAGAAGCTCCAGCCCAACCCTAATGTCCCCATTAACCGGCGGATTGGCTGTTATGTCGCTTATCAGATCAAGCGTGTCTTCAGCAACCGCATGCGGCTGGAAAGCTTCCTCAACCCTGTCCTCAAGTATATCCCTAATCTGGCTGCTTGTATATCTGGGAAACTCTATTATGCCGACGCCGAGGGTTGATTTTTCACCTGGCTCAAGGAGCTCATGCCACTTGAGGGATCTGGCGATGAATATCTCGCCGACTATGGGCGTCGGCTCGCCGGGGTGAATCTCAGGTATACGCGTCAAATCGTATATGATGTGCTCCCTAGGGTTCATCTGGACAAAATAGTCTATTTCATCAAAAGTGACGATTAAGTAAATATCCTCAAACCTTAAGTACTCAACCAGCTGTCTGAGCATCTCCTCAGGGCTTAAACTCCTAGTTGATATTTTTGAAGTAGCCTTCCTAACAAGGTTCCCATAGAGAACGTAGCGTGTGACACCGTCAACTTTGCAATTCATGTAGATATGCTGCAGTTTAACACCCTCCCGCCTAGCCCTCTCAGCGATTAATTCACCGAACCTTATTGTTGTGCATGTTTTACCAGTTCCAGTTGCCCCAACGATCTGGGTGAACCTTGGATAAGCATTCCATATGCTCTTAAGCATGTCGCCATAGATTGAAAGGAGAAGATTTATTTGCTGATCCCTATGCGGTAGACGCTTAGGAATATAATATGGCGAAAGCCTATTCTTATCCTTAAATATTAACGGCCTAGGCAAATTTCGCACCTAAAAAATTATGGGAAAAGAAACCTATAAATGTAGACGTAGCGCTGCGGATCACGCTGGGAATCTTTGAATCTACTGCTAAAGAGACTCTATGGGCTTTACATTACCCATAACCGGCTTAGGTCTCTTAACCGGCGCGCACCATTTAACTGCGTTGCTGATAACCCTTAAAACGTTCTGGTTATGATACGTTGGATAAGTTTCATGTCCAGGCCTAAAATAGAAGATTTTGCCCAATCCCCTATAGAAGCAGCATCCGCTTCTGAAGACTTCCCCACCCTTAAACCAGCTTATGAATATCAGCTCATCAGGTCTAGGTATATCGAACGGTTCACCGTACATTTCTTCATTCTCAATCTCAAAATAGTCGCCTAATCCCTCAGCGATGGGATGTCCCCCGGCTACAACCCACAGCCTCTCCCTCTCCCCAGCCTCCCTCCACTTGAGATTGCAGGTTGTCCCCATTAGGCGCCTAAATATTTTTGAGAAGTGCCCTGAATGGAGAACTATCAGCCCCATACCTTCGAAAACCACCCTCCTATATACTCGATCAACAACTGCGTCGCTGACCCTCTCATGTGCAGCGTGCCCCCACCATATTAGCACATCTGTGCTGTTGAGGGTCTCCTCCCCTAAACCATGCTCAGGTTCATCCAGCGTGGCTGTTCTAACATTAAATCCTTGATCGCGGAGATATCCAGCGATGACGGCATGTATTCCCTCGGGGTATATTTCAGCAACCCTCCGATCTTCCCTCTCATGAATGAACTCGTTCCAAACAGTCACATTCAATCTTTCAACCATATGGCATCACGGCTAAAAGGTTAAGATGAACATATAAATAACATTTTTCTAAATGCGCGATCCGCTTAACTAGAGAATCCTAATCCGACTTAGCCACAATCATTAATATGCCTAAAAAAGCCAGCACTGCTCCAACCATGATGAAGAATGCTCCAAGGGCTCCTAAATCCTTCGTGTTTGAATTATAGGCTAATATTACGCCGACGATTAGCAGGATCAGCCCGGAAATCTTCTCCGCAAATATTAGGCTTAAAGCCGTTGATCTTCTCTCTTTACTCAGATTCTCCACCAGCCCAGCTAAGAATTACATGCGTAATGAACAAATAAATTTTTGCTTTATCCCCCTTCTCACTCGCCCATCTCTTTAAGCCTCTGAGGCAGATACTTGTCCACTATATGGGTTAATCCGTATCTTGAAAAGGCTTCAAGCTCACATTTCCTCTGGTTTTTCATGAACACGTTTATCTCCCTCTGCCATATGTCGCCCTTATATCTTGGATCACGCATCAACTCATGTAGGCGCTTAATATCTATGTCATCAAGCTTATCGCTTGGCAGCTTATAGTTCGCTATGTCCGAAGCCCATACTCCAGCCCACTTCGCATCTGGGGTGGTGAGCTCCTTCACATGAGCAGCGTTCGCCGAGCCGGAAATTATCACCATGGCAATGTGCATACCCCAGGGGTCAGCGTCGGTGAATATGTAAACCGGTAAACCCAGCTCCTGATTTAATCTTCGAATGAAATATCTTGTTGAGCGTGGAGCCTGACCCCTTAAAAAGACAAGTATGGAGTTGAATTTCTCATGAACCCTTTCCTCAATGAACCTTGTGAATAACCCGCCCTTCTCGATGGCTATAACCTTATCTGCGCTTGTCTCTATGAAATCCGCAGATGTTAAAGCTGGCCCTATCATGACCCCGTCGGGATGGGATGTCAGGTTTAAACGTTTACCCTCATAGTTTGGAACCGTGTACTCTATTGTTAGGTCGCCGAAGACCGCTGAGCTCTCCTCCGGAAAAACGTTGAAGTCCTCCCTTGTGCAGCCTAAAACAGTCTCTAAATCCGTTATTATGCTGTCAGATTCATCCTGATCCTGGAAGGAAATATCGTACGCCTGGGCTGAGTAGAACACATCCCTTAAGGTTGAGGTCTTCTGGCTCGTGGTGAGCTCATGGGTGAAGTAAGCCATCCAAACGAGATGTGTGAAGGGCCTCAAATGCCTAATATTGCCCGCGCTCCTCTTCACGGTTTTATTGCCCAACACATACTGCCTAAGATCTGGGTTATAAAATATGTTTTCTATAGATCTGCTGGGCATTGTGATTTGTGGGAAATATCCCTTCTCAATCTGCTCGCATAGTTCACGTCCAAAACTCTCAAGCCTTAAGAGAACATCTCTTCTCTTCTCTCTGGATTTCACGGCGCTACTCCCCTTCAAGCCTCCTCAACCTCCTTAAAAGCTCATCCACGCTAGGCGTTTCTTTACCAGCAAGCTTCGCTGAGAACTCGGCTATTTTAGGCAGATACTTCGCGAATATGGATAGGCGAACCTTTTCACGCTTAGCTCTCTCCTTCCTTGAGAGGTAGATGCTGAGCTGACGGGCTACCTCCCTTATCCCATTAAGTATTTCTCTGCTAACTTCAGGTCTGTCGGCAATCATCTCCTTACCAACGGTTTTCCATGGAATTTTGGTGCTGCATATATGGACCAGAACTGCGAAGGGCATGTTGAGCGCCAACCCATAATTCCTCCAATTAATAGATTTAACGATTTTCCAGCTCACATCGCCTGATTCATCGTAGACCAGCGGTATCTTATTAGCGAACCTATAAAGCAGTATGTCCTCACTTACAGGGATTTTCCCCCCATAGGCTATTCCAACCTCAATTATGAATGGATGTCCAGAATAGGCTGAAGGCTTACGCTGGGAGACGGCTACAAACTCAGGCTCCAGCTCCTTTAAGACTCCGGCCCTCAGAAGGTTTTCGCCTAACGGTGAAAGGCAGCTTGCATCCGGAGGGAGAAACTCATCGAAATTTTTCATCGCCTGCACAAGATTCACAATCTCCTCGGGCTTAAGCTTCTTCGGATCAGCATCCTCTGGGAAACCGGCGAATTTGAGGAAGTTTCGAGCTATGCGTTTACCAACCCTATGGAAGTGCTTCTGCATGAAGTCAAGCATTGTTCTGCAGTTTGTTACACGTATTATCCTATACATTGTTTCAACATCTATGCCGTGCGGATGCGGCAAGGTTTCCCTCGGCTGCGGGGGAAGAACCGTGGTTACCCTCTCAAACATGTATAGTCTCCCCCGGGGATCAACGAAGGTTATGTTGGCATATGGATTAACGATCGCTGTCTGCTTCAGATACTCTAAGATTTTAGGCATAGCCTTATAGTAGTCTCCCTCAATGCATAGCTCAACGATTGTTCCATGCCATTTATTCTCATTTTCACGTATTCTCCTATCCAGAATAATTGGGCGGTTCCGCTCTACATCTATCATTAAAGTATACTCGTAAATTTTAGATGTTCCGGTGCTCGATATAACTTTAACAGGCTTATTTGTTGTTATCTGCCCATAAAGAATCGTCATTGTTCCGCCTAGGCCGAAGGTTCCGCGGGACTGCTTCAGCTTATATTTTGAGCTGAAGAGGAATTGGCAGAAGGCTAATGGAACGAAATCAGCCGGTATGCCGGAGCCGTTATCCTCAACCCTTAAAACATAAAGGTTCTCATTCTTTTCATTCATAAAGGATAGGCGCACATATATGTTCGGAAGAATCCCTTGGGGTTCAGAGGCGTCAAGCGAGTTTTCAATAAGCTCCCTTATCGCTGAAAATATTGCCCTAACAGGGTTTGCGAAGCCGGCTATCTCCCTATTCCTATAAAAGAAGTCAGCGGGACTTATCTCCTGAAACACTTGGCTCATTGCCCACGCCTCTTAAAAAATATTCACCTATCCACATATTTAAAATAAAGATAAATATGTTCCTATCATGCTCATTCATGTCCGGGTAATAGCGAGCTGCCCTCCCAAAGCTCAAGGCGTCTCCTCTTAAGCTCCTGCCTCTTTCTCTGAAGGAACTTATAGACAGTTGAATGTGCGCTCCCGCCTATTAGAAGGTTCACTGCCTCACGGGCAACACCAACCTGATCAACGTCTCCTATTATTGCGACTGTATGCCCATAGACGGAAACCATGGCTCCGCTCATCTCCTCAATTATTTCCCTTGTCCTCCCATCCCTACCGATTATTCTACCCTTAACCCGCCTAAGCTCAGCCTCCGATTTCCCAAGCATATCCCTTAAATCAATTATTTCAAGCATATAATCTTCATTCTCCAGAAGCTTAAATGCCCGCTCCGGCGAGAAACCCCTACCAATAGCCATAACAACGTCTTTAGCCCTAAATATCAGCGTTGGATCCCCATTTCTCTCCTTTAGGGTTATGGTTACATCCCCAGTTTCGCTGTCAATTTCAAGTTTCACCCCTAGTCTCTTCTCAATATGCTCCTTCACGCTTCCATTTACGCCTATTAAAACCCCAATTCTCTCCCTCGGTATCCTAACGAATGATTGCGCCACCAGTTATCACCCTATATGCCTCTTCAACATCAATAACATTCACGCCGAACCTTTCAAAGTAGCGATTTATGTTTTCAATATCCCTTATTAGAAATTGGCTTGCATTAGGATGCTTAATTGAAACAGCCTGGGAAAAATCGAATAGGACAGGGCGCCCCCTAAAAACCATAATATTGTATTCGCTTAAATCGCCATGCACAAGCTCAGCGTCCCTATATAGCCTCTTAACATTTAGAAGAATGGTTCGATACATCCTCTCCGGACTTTTAAGTTCAACCTCCCTGAGCAGGGGGGCGCTGACGCCCTTTTTACCTATAAACTCCATGAGGAGCACATTATTCTTCACGGTTATCGGTTTGGGAACCCTAACCTTAGCCTCATATGCCAACTTCAAATTTTTAAACTCCTTCTGAGCCCACAAATAAACTAGGCTCCTTAAATTCTTTCTTACATTTTCAAATCTCGGATCGCCGAGAATATATGGCAGCCTGCCTCTCCTAAACTCGGCTGAAACAGTTAAAAATATTTTTATGGCGATCTCCTCACCGGCTGAATTTATGCCCCAATATATGCGGGATTCCTTCCCAGAATCTACAACGCCGTAAATCTCCTTTATTTCACCTTCATTCATAAAATCATATATTGTCATTAGGGTTGACTTATCGAAAACCTCCTCGAGAACAGCCATTTCAGAAGAGCGGTCCTTAATCAGCATCCTATCCCTTCTCTCCACTCTTTTAACTTTCTCCGCTACCTTAGCCCCAAGCTCTTCCTCGGCTGTTATGCTCCTCTTTCTTCCCAGCTCGCTTCTCTCCTCATTTATTTTAGCGCATATTAACGATCTTAATGTATATCACCCTATTTAATGTTCCTTTCTAAGCCATTTCCACTTAAGGCATTAACATTTAAACAGTAAGTGCAACTTTCTAATGGTTGTATGCTGGAAAAGGCTATTATATTAGCGCTATTGTCAGGTTGAATGAAGATGCACGTCTTCCTAAATTGTTCTTTTAGCGCCGCAATTTGGGCACACCGTTTCAGTTTGAGGCATTAGGGCTCCACAATATTTGCATGGAATCATCACTACTTCCCGAATTACTTCCCTCTCCTTAATGATTGGCGCGGCTGACGGTTGGGTTACTTGCACTTCCAACGTTTGGCTTGAGGCATCCGGTCTGCCCTTAACGGCAATCACACCCTTAATCGACCATGTAACTTTCCTATCGATACTTTTAAGCGTCGGTTTCACTGTAACTGGAATGTTTATGCTGAAGGGGAATTTTCCGGTAAAGCCTCTTGATATGTGTATTGGTCCGCTAAGGCTGGGCTTTGCAAAATATAGCGTTGCTGACTCCCAAACTTCCCTAGTAACCTCACGCTTTAGTGTTGCGTCATAAACAGGCTTAAGAACTTTTGCTGACTCAACGCATTGGAACTCGCATCTTATATCGTCAGCATCAAAATCCTCAGAGGAGGATATTGCCAACTCACCCTCAACATTCTCGCCTAAAACATATGTGCTCTTATTAAGATTTAAAACTAGGTTAACTTTAGGCGGCGTAACTTTCTCAACCATCTTTCTTAGAAATGCCAAGTAGACATCCTTCTTAATAGTCAATCTCAATATTTATTTTTAAAGAATCTCCAGAAATATTTTATGCCTTACGTCAAATTATATTTATAAGAATCTTTAAGAAAACTATAAATATAATTAGATTATGGCGGTTCCTATGAAGCTGTCTTTTACCACCCTGGGATGCCCACATTGGGATCTGAATAAGATCATTGAAAATGCTGCCAGGATGGGTTTCGACGCTGTTGATTTTCGAGGTTTACTTGAAGACATAGATATAACTAGGCGGCCGGAGTTCACAACGGATCTCAACAGAACAAGGAGGCTATTTGCCGATTACGGTGTTGCAGTCTCCGGAATAGCCATCTCCGCCCGGTTTGCCGTTGTAGATCCGTCGGAAAGGATGGAGCAGTTTGATGAAGCCCGGCGTAATATGGCTCTTGCCGCTGAGTTGGATGCACCGGTCGTCCGCATATATGGCGGTAGAATACCGAAAGGCTATGATGCCGAAACAATTATGCCTTTTATTGTAAGGAATTTGCAGGAAATCGGAGATGAAGCTGAAGATTATGATGTTACATTAGCCTTGGAGACCCATGATGACTGGGTTGATTCATCGCTATGTGCCAGATTAATGAGGGAGGTAAATCATAAACGTGTCCGCATACTCTGGGATCTTCATCATCCATATCGCATGAAAGGTGAACCTCCGGAGATAACCTACAATAATCTGGCACCCTACATTGTCAGTATTCACGTGAAGGATTCAATAGTGGATAATAATGGGAATGTGAGGTATGTTCTGCTTGGGGAGGGAACGGTGCCATTAAAAAAGATGCTTAACATGCTGATTGAGGGAGGATATGAAGGATACGCAATATTAGAATGGGAGAAAAGATGGCATCCTGATCTTCTCGATCCTGAAATAGTTTTTCCGCAGTATGTGCAAAAAATGCATGAATGGCTGGGTGAACACATAAGAAGAGATCGCTTCGCTAAATAAGCGGATCCCAATCTTCTAGCCGTCTCCTTCACGGATCCAACATTAATGCTGAAAAAAGGCTTTAGAATGGATCCCATCTTCACGCTTTGCTCAATGCATTCCCCTCCGCATCTCTCCATAAAACCCTCATTTCATTACATGTTTCAGATGCTCCCTTAGGGGAAAAGCCCACTTTTGAGCCTGAAAATCAGCTTATTTTTAGAATTGAGAAAATTTTAACCTTATAAGCGGGAATAATCCAATTTTTTGGGGCGAGCGATAGATCCTTCCAATATCTAAACAGCTGGGATCATGCAATGCGCCCCTCTAAAAGTTACGGGAAACCTCTTCATCATTGAATTGTTAGGAGTCCCATTTTACGCAGATGCTCCACTTGACCCTTCGTGTAGCGCCAGATTATGTCCCCGCGTGTTTCATACTGAAAGTCCCATGGGGACACTAGAACAACATCGCCGACCCTTATCCAGAATCTCCGCTTAAGTTTACCCCTTATGCGGCATATACGTTCATGTCCATCTTGACATTTAACCAGTACCCGATCGTAGCCGAGCAGCTTCATGGCTACCCCTAGCACATCGCTTCCCGATGGAAGCACTAGCTCATCCATTTCTTCCTCGCTGATAACCTTCTTCTTACCCAAATGTTTACCTCTCGGAAATATTCCGGCTTCAGATTATCTGTTAAAGAGGGGAACCTTGCTTAAATACTTTTAATTATTACGGCTGGAAAAATGCTGATTATAAACCTAGCAAGCTCCAAACCTTATTAACTGCTTCACCGGCTTTTTTCACTGCTTCTCGGATTGGTAGGCTTCTTAATCTTTCATCGAAGGGTTCAGGGGTCACATGTCCATCATACCCGATCTCCATCAGAGCCCTTAGAAAACCAACGATGTCTATGACGCCGGTCTCACCCCGGAAGCCTCCTGACATTATCCCTCTGCTCATCGATCGGTATGCCTTGAGGAGCATCATTAATGTGGACATAAACTATCTGTCCACCTTTTAAACCCCTTATCTGCTCCAATGTTCCATGAGATGTATACCAATGCCAACTGTCAAGCAGAAGCCCAACATTTTCAGTTCCAATCGCGTTGCAGAGACTAAGCGCTCCGTCCATTGTGCATATAAACTCATATTTATGTCCAATCCTGAGGGTTTTAGGCGCCACAAACTCTAACCCTAGGAGGCAACCGTAATCTTCCAGCATCTCAGCTACACGCTTAAGCCTCCTAACATGCAGTTCAAAGTTTTCCTCGAACGGCAAATTATCTGAGAATGGGGTTATCCATGTAAATGCCCTGTAGCAGCCGATTTTATCAGCTGTTTCAGCTAATGCGGGTAAACTCTTAACTCGTGTGAGCGGGAAATCCCGCATGCTTCAGCGGTGGGATGAAAGCGAACAAAGTTTATATGTCCCTCTTTTCCATTTTGTATTTGCGTAGGGATGGGGCAGCCCGAAGTTACGCCTGCGGAGACCGAGACCTCCGTAACCCACCTTCCAGACGTGGCTCGAAGGAAAGTTTCCGCTGACTGGAAACTGCGCTCTGGGTGGATGGGGATCGAGTCCGGTCGTGGAAGCAGGAAGCCAACACCCTTCAGGGGTTGGTAGCTCACGATCCCTCTCGTACTTCTTTTCGCTGCCCCTGAAATCTACCGGTAAAGCCCAGCCGCCGAGCCTTAGTTCTCCAAGAAGGTTTTTAATGTCGCTGACGCTTCTCCTTTTAAGAAGATCCATGATCTCAGGGATGTTTA
>Ga0185307_1000602_pt1 | contig 22206 bp, 22 predicted proteins | sample LHCtaG_FD_128010 | JGI IMG/M metagenome (GOLD analysis project Ga0185307, IMG submission 128010) | Hot spring microbial communities from Little Hot Creek, USA to study Microbial Dark Matter (Phase II) - LHC4sed_matched (SPADES... | ecosystem: Environmental > Aquatic > Thermal springs > Hot... | reverse complement strand
GGGGCATGTGGGATGTTTATTTAGCGTTTGGCACTTTACTACTCTTGGCTTTCATTACAACAAAATGGAAAAGTTTGTGGGACCCAAAATCCCAAATCCGATTACTCTATATCCTTGCATTTAGCACCTTAATCGGATTAGAGGCTGATGTTCTTTTCCGTATATTTATCTTCGTACCATGTCAAACTTACACCTTATTTTATGGCTACGGCGTCAGCAAACTTCAAGCAATATGGGCTTTGGGAGCTGTTGAGACGCCTATTAAAGTGGCTTTATCTACAATTGTAACCGCAACAGTGGGTCCACCGATAATTAGTGCAATGCGAAAAATGAAAATGTCCTTTTAGGCTGACTGAAGCTTGCTATAAATTACCTTGGCTATGCTTTTAGCTTTATGAAGGGATGCTTCACGATTTTCTCCTTCAGTCAAAACCGAGCATAGAGGTTCTCCTTTTTCAATTATGCTATGTGGAGGGGGGATATTCCATATTCCGCAGAGAGTTGTTAAGTCTGGGGTAATAACACGATTTGGAGCATATAAAATGAGGCGCGTGCAAAATTTTGAAGACGGTCTTGTAACTGGCAGTTCGTCACACAAACAAGCTTTAACATGGGCATTGACAAGGTTAAGTCCAAAAACTTTTTCGATACAGCCTAGAGTCCCTTGAAAACGCGGATTTACCTCTATAACATAGGGTGTCCCATCATTTGAGATAACGATGTCGATTCCATTAGAACCTTTAAGACCAAAATGCAAAGCGATTTTTTCAGCTATAAGCTTGCACTTTTCAAAAATTGAGCCGGCAACTTGAAGAGGCACAATATTGCCGCAGTAGCCAAAAGGTTCTCTTTGATAAACTGAAGGCAGTCCCAGTAGCTGCTCGTTTATGGATAGTACTTGAACGCTTCTTTTCCCGGCTAAGATAGATATGCTTGCATGAACTCCCTTAATCAATTTTTGAACGACAACATCGCCGCAAATTTTTGCTATCCGAAAAACTTTCTCCAACTCCAGAGGATTTGAAGCAAGCCTAACACCTACCCCTCCAAAACCTTTAGAGGGTTTAACAACAACGGGATATCCCATCCCCGCAGCAGCTTTTTTTGCCTCAAACAAGTTTTCAACAACAACGGTCTCGGGATGAGGCACCCCCAATTCTTTAAGCGCATCAAAGAATTTCTTCCTTTCACGAACACCTCTGATGATTTCTGGAGAATTCCCTAATATAGGCGCAATTTCATTTAACCCGCATAGAATATCAGCATAATCATCAATGCCCGAGGAGAGCAATAACGCATCTATAGAGCGCTTTTTACTCAAAGTTTTTGCCATTTTCAAGAAAACTCTTGGATTAAAATTCATCTTAACTTCCTTGTTACTTTCAGTATTTCTATGCCTTTTTATGGATTCATAAGTGACACATGTTTGCTGAAGGTCGAAGTCGTCGAAATAGTCAACTGCGTAAACGTTATAACCCGCCCTTTTCGCGGATGCAGCAACAAAAACGGAGTCTATCCCAACAACCAAAAGGTTTCGAATTTCAGTTTTCACCAATGGCTGCTATGGCTCCTTCCGAACGAAAAATAAAAAGGTTATTGAGAAGGTGGTTGCGATGGCTGCTGTTTTTTAAGCTCCAAGTATTCTGTCAACAACAGAACACCTTCGATTATGAAAAATAAGCCAACTATCCACTTCAGAAATTCTTCCCAGCGTATTACCAGTATGCCGAATATTATGCATACTACGGCGAGCACCGGTTTGGAAATGGTTATGCCTATCTTCTTTAGACCTTTCTCAACAACCTCTGTCAAGCTTATACCTCCTTTCTTAACGCCTAAATGAATGGTGTTTTTAGGCTATTTAAGCTATTCCATGGGCATGCCTATATCATCTATAGAAATATATATTTCTTCATTTGCCCATATATTTTAATGGCGAAAGTTTATGGAACAACGTAAAATAATGGCTCTTGGACGCTCCTCGCTGGTTATTTCGCTTCCAAAGTATTGGGTGGAGCTAAACGAGCTTAAACAGGGCGATGTTGTCTCAATAGCCATAAACAGAGACCGTTCGTTGGCGATTTTCCCAGGCGTGCGAAAAGAACGGGAACCAGCAAAAATAACTCTCCACGTTGAATCGGAGAAGGATATTGCCTTCATCATCCGAAGCATAATCGCCTGTTATTTAAATGGCTATTCTCACATCAGACTTGTTTCAGACAAATTCTTCACAGTGCCGCAGCAAAAGGCCATCCGCCGAATAGTGCAGATGCTTTACATGAGAATAATGGAGGCTGACACAAAGGAAATGTATATTGCGACGCTCATAGATGAATCGAAGGCCTCCATTGAAGCGGGAGTTAACAGAATGTATAAAATATCCAGTTCCATGTGTCGAGACGCTTTTAACGCCCTCAAAAACCTTGACGCAGCCCTTGCAAAATCGGTTTACATGATTGACGACGAAGTTGACCACTTCTCCTTCTTCTTGCTTAGGCTTGTGCGAAGGGCGGCGGTTGACGCTACGCTGGCTAACCAGCTTGCTATAGAACCTATAGAATGCCTAGATTATCAGACGCTTATCCACCGAATAGAACAGGTTTCAGATCAAGCTGCCAACGTGGCAAAACACGTAATCATGATGGAAGGAGGCAAAAAAGAAGTTTCAAAAATTCTCCTTGAAAAAATGTATTTGGCGGGATGCGATGCACTGACCCTCTATGACAACGCAGTGAACGCCCTATTCACAAAAGATGTAAAAAGCGCAAACGAGGTTATTGAAAATCAAGCCAAAATAGAGAAGCTGGACCGGGAGATTGCCTCCTTAGCCTTTTTGAAGGAGAAGGATACCGAGGTTATTTGTGCTTGTTGCTCGATAAGGGATAGCATTCAGCGTATAGCGGAGTATGCGGTGGATATCGCAGAAATAACAATAAACCAGTCTTTCAAGATGCCCTCTTAAATCATTAGCTTTTACGTTCCTTCGAAGGGTAGCTTACAGTCACGGCGAGCTTAGCGGCTGGAATTTCGCCCCTCAGTATTTTCCTTGCCAGCTCCATTGCATAGTTGTAGTTGTAAACTGTTCCTTTGCCGTTTCTTCTGGCTTCCCTTAAAATTTCGCGTTCAAGCTTGTATTTTAGCCTGCCAATAGTGAGGGGGCCTATGCCGAAGATTCCTGGGACAAATTCTCTCATGTCGTCGTCAAGTTTCATTCCCTCCACTCCGAGAGGTGGAACAGCATTCACGTCGGCTATAACTTTGACAAGTTTAACTTTTTCTAGCATATCCTTGGTGATTATGCGGACGCCCGCGACAGATGCGCAGAGTATAACATCCGCGTTGTTTATGACTTCAACTTTTTTCTCCGGTGTTGGTGCGAAAATACCTTCAACTTCTACGCCGTATCTTTCTCGAAGCAAAGCTGACAGCCTTGAAACATATTCATCTCCATCTTTTCTGTCAGGGTTTGGACTTACGATCATAACGCTGCATCCAAGTTTAGCCAAGAGAATCGCCGCAACTCTTCCAACAGCACCTGTACCGAAGACCGCCACTCGCTTGTCTTTCAAATTTCCAAGTTTAGACTTTGCCAAGGCATCTTCAACTTTAGCCACCATGGCGGCTGCTGTTGTGTATGCGCCGGCGGGGTCGATTATGATGTTGGCTTGAAATGGTGGAAACATGGTTTCGCGTACAACCTTTAAGACTTCCTCAGCCTTTTCCATGTCTTTTCCGCCGATGAAGAAGCATGTGCGTTTAATCCCTCTCGGGTCTCTGGAGAAGATGGCGTCTTGCACTATTTTTCTCGCCTCATCTGTGGTTACGTTCTCGTATGGAACAACTACACTGAATCCGGCGTCGTAAGCCATGCAAATGTCAAAGGGGCTTGCCCTCTTATCTGTGTCTAGGAAGAAGAGGATATAGGGGGCTTCTTCAGACGACGTCTTAATGACTGGTTTAACCTGGATTTGCATGGATTTAAGCAAATCTTCAATTTCAGCCATCGGTGCCTTTTCCTGTGTGAAAATCAACTTTTTTGTTGGTTGAATTGTTTCAACGTCCACATCGACGGACTCTAAAAGCTTTTTCACTCCGCTTATGTGCTCTGGACTTGATACGTGCACACATGTGACTTCTGTTTTCTCCATTTTTCTAGCGTTTTCCAGAATGCCCATGGCGATCCAGCTTTCCCTAACTGAAAACTTCGCTTCACGCTCTAGCTCCTCAATTTCTTGCTGTAGACATTGACCATAAGCTATCAAATACTCCTTTTCAGCACTGTTTTCGTCAGGCATTTCCTCTAAAGCTTTCAGTATCTTGTCTCTGAGCAGTTTTTTCTCTTCAATAAGGGAGGCAATGTAACCCCTTGCATTTTCGTCAATGTCAACAGCGAAAAACGGAATTTTCGCCCTCTGACTTATCTGGGCAAGCACGTTAGCCTCGTTGAACTCTTTGGCTGAACGGTTCCCCAACTCCTCAGTTATAAAGTCCGGCTTAACTTCGTCAATCAGCTTCTCAAAGAATTTGCAAAAGGCAATTGATGGCTTAAACCTTGATGATAAAATGTTTTTGGGAACATAATTGTTTGATGGTTCCACGATCCAAAATGGTTCGCTGTACTCCTTCTCAACCATTATGACCTTTAATGTTTTTCCTTCTAATGGTGTTATTTCAAGTGCTTTCATTTCTATTTTCACCTAATAGTCAAAACGGTTCGCGATAATATATACTTATTCGAAATATCATATATATGTATTAATAGCGTATATACAAAAACCTAAAATCAACTGGACTTCAACGTCTTATGCCATTTTTGATAAATTTCCTCGTCAAACACGGGAGGCAGCATCAACTTATCTTTAACCTTTAATCTGCCCTCCTTAGAATGGGGCCTTCTAACGAGCGTGTCTGAGTACTTTTCAATTTCCCTCGCCTCTGTGGCAAGTTTGGCCGCCGCCTCCGCTATTTCGTGGGCACATGCAACTAGCGGAATGTACTTCTCCTTTTCTTTTTCCATGAAACATGCTCGCGTGTTTATCTCTGCAATTTTCTTTGTAAGTTCGTAGGCAGCCATAGCCTTCGCCAGAGCATAGGGATTTCTAAAATCCGAACAGTCCCTAATACTATCGGTGTCTATAATCAGTTTAGGCAACTCAAATGTCACGCCTTCCTTGCAGCAGTGGATAACCCGGTCAATTTCTTGGTAAATTATTTTGTAGACGCCTGTAATCGCCAACACTTTTATCACGTTTGAGTTAAAAATCGCCATTTCCGTCGGATCCAAAAACTCTTTTCGCGCCCCTATCAAAGGATCGCCCATAACAATGATGTAGCCAAAACCTTGTTTCTCAAACTCCTCTTTAAGACGTTTACCAGGAGCATCGGAAATAAATATGCTTGGAATTTTCTTTTCCAAAAGAATTTCCATGGCCTTTCTTGGCCCTTGAACCGCTGGATTTGGCGAAATGAATAAAATGAAATCTGGGTTAAATTCAAAGATTTTCGGCAATGCTTCTGCAACCTCTTCCGCTAACATTTTCGCCCCAGTTGTTATTGCTCGAACACTTATGTCCTCCCTATCAGCCAGTTCGTCAAAAAGCAGCTCAAGCAGAGGAGCAGTCCCAATGTTTCCACATTTGAAGATGCCAACCTTGACCTTCTTCAAAGGAGACACCCTTGTCAAACCAGAAAAGCCATATTTGGAAGGCAACGTTTATAAGCATTTCAGAAAGTTGCCCAAAACCTTAACCTTTCTGTTTCACTGTTGCATTTTCTGTCAATGTTGGAATCCCGTCTTCAACGGCTTGTGAATAGGCAGCCAAAACAATCGTGCATTTTATTCTGTTTCCATAACAACCTTGGCCAGATTAATAGCATCTTCAACGCTTTTCATTATAGTATTTGCCACAGTGACTTTTACTCCAATTTTTTGTATACGTTTTTCAAGCTCCGAGTCAACCTTGTCGATGATGAGATGTTTTATAAGGCTGCCGTAGAATTTAGCAACTCCGTAAGGTGACGCTTCAAAGCCCATGCTGACCATGATTCTGTCAGCTGGACCTTTGAGCGCTTTCCCTCCAACAATTGGGCTGACGCCCACAATAGGTGCTTTTGATGTTTCCAAAGCCCTTCTTATGGCTGGAATTGAAAGTATGGGAGCTATGCTTAAAATTGGGTTGCTTGGACATATTATTATGCGTTCAGCCTCCATTATTGCCTCAATAACGCCTGGTGCAGGCTTGGCTTTCTCAGCCCCCTCAAAAAACACATTAGTCACGATGCCCACGGTCCCCCTCTTCACGAAGTACTCTTGAAAATCTAGGAGAAGCTGGCCTAACTCAATCTTCGTTCTTACGGGGTCATCACTTGCTGGTATTAGGTTTGCCTCTACGCCGAGCATTTTGCATAGTTGGGCTGTAGCTTGGGAAAGCGTATAGCCTTCCCTAAGCATTTTGGTTCGTATAATGTGTATGGCTAAGTCTCTGTCGCCAAGCTTAAACCATGTTTCAAACCCGAGCTTTCCAAGCATTTCAAGGCAATGGAACGTGTCACCTGCAATTCCCCAACCTTTCGCTTCGTCAACAATTCCGGCTAAAGTATACATTATTATGTCTAGATCTGGGCTTATGTGCAAGCCGTAAAGCTCTATATCATCGCCTATGTTACCAACTATCACGAGGTCTCGTGGAGAAACAACTTTTACAAGTCCACGTAACAGTTTTGCAGCTCCAACACCACCGGCTAAAGCAACGACTTTCCCCATAAACATCACACCATCAAACCATTTGTTCATAAACCATTAATAATCTCCCGGCTTAAAGTTTTAAACCAATAAAATGCGCAAGGTGTTGCTTTTGAACGCAGCCACACTAGTAAAAACCAGAAGGAGCGTTAGGAAGTTTAAGCCCATCGAAGTTTCACGTGAAGTCGTGTACTCTATTCTCGATCTGGCAATTTGGGCTCCATCAGCACATAATGCTCAACCATGGCGATGCATCGTAATTGACGACGAGAATGTTAAAGTAAAACTCGCCAAGGAAATGGGTAAGGTTTGGCTTTCAGACATGCTCAGGGATGGAGTTACCAAAGAAAAAGCTGAAGAGGTCGTCAGGCTTGAAAGCTGGGATAGAATCACCAAAAGCCCCATCGTTATCATAGTTTGTTTAACAATGGAAAACATGCACAAATATCCCGATAAGAGAAGGCGAAGGGCAGAGTACCTTATGGGGGTCCAAAGTGTCGCAGCGTTCATTCAAACCCTGCTACTCTCCGCCTACTACCACGGGCTTGGAGCATGCTGGGTTTGTGCTCCGCTCTTTTGCCAAGGCGTGGTAAGAAAAGTTCTTGGCTTGCCTAGAAATGTTGAACCTCAGGCAATGATCACCATGGGATACGCCGACGAGAAACCCACACCCCCTCCAAGAAAAAAGTTAAAAGATATATGCTTTTTCAACTCATGGGGCTCAAGCTGAGTACGTTAAATGACAGCCATCACGGTTAGCTTGTAGGCTTGTAGACTCAAAATTTATGCCATAATACTTCAGGATTTAAATCTTGCAAGAAAGTTTCTAATCTCGGGTCTGTGGAGCATGAGTTCTATTATTGTGCCTGAAATCAGAACTTCTATGAAGGCTTTCATAACAATGAAGGCTATGACGGGTTGTGGAACATTGTAGACCATGCATGCAAACCACATGTACGGCGTGTAGGGAAGCATTGCCAATGCTCCACTGACCGGTGGTGAAAACTTGAATTTTTGAGCTACTAAGCCAGCTATGCCAGCAAGCAAAGCGTTTCCCAAAGGTATAAAGACGTTCCCGATGCGCAGAGTGGTCATTATTAGGCTTAGAAAGCCTGTTGCAGCTCCTAAAATGGGGTCAACTGAAACTGCGAGAAGCAAAGAGGGCAAAGCGGAAAGGTGGAATTCAACAGTTGTGCCCGGTGTGGAGGGCAACCTTATGCCAAGGTAGCCTAAAACATTTCCAAGAGCACTTAGAACGGCTAACAACGCAACCAATCTTGTCGAGAACTTCGTGGCGATTTTCATTTGGTGGCTCCTTTGGCTGTGGCTTGTTTTTTCGTTGAAAGCTTGATTAGGAGGTTTAAGGCGTTTTGTTCGAGGCTTGCATCTCTAGTTGTGATGGCTACGTCTTTTTCTGCGCTGGCGAACAGTTCTTCGCCCTTTTCTGTGCGTATAACCACAAAAGTCCAGCCTTCAAGTCCCAGTCCGCCCACTGATATGTCTGCGAACTCTGAGCTGAAGTCTTGGCAGAAGTGACAGCTTTTTCTGGCGTATTGTTTTGCTTCTGCAAGTGGTATTGCAACAGTTTCGGAATCCAGATTAACCAGCATCTTGCCCTTAATGTTAATTTTTTTAATGCTGTTTGGATTTATGCCAAGTTTTCCGCGGATATGATTTTCCATAAGTCCCTCATAAATGAAGCATTCAGAACATGCCAGCCCAATTAGAAGTTTTAGTGGAGTCACGTATTTTTTAAGCCCAGCCCACTGCATCTTCCGAACCGCGCGAATCTGACAAGGCGTGCCAACAAATGCCACGCCGCCTTTCTTTTGTTCAATTGCTTTTGCTATTGTGAGGATGTTAGGCGAGTAGAAATATTTCGTCCCAGCCGACTGCAAAATCTCTTCGGCGGTTGTGGCAAGAATAGGGCGCGGATAAAAAGGCTTTTCCCGTTCACTTTTGGCGACAATCGCACCGTCTATAAAGCCGTTTTTTAAGGCATACAACAGTAAGGCTGTCACTGCCCCACCGTCTTGACAAACATGTAAAATTTGGCTGTCCACTGCCCGCGCCAAAACAAGCCTTCTATAAACTCCGAAAGATTCTTCGGCTTTTCGCTCTCGACCAAACACAAGATTCTCAATGGTGGACAATGGAAACTCGTACTGGGGACATGCCTGCGCGCATATCCCACAAACTTTGCACTCTTTCACTAATTTAGGCTTTTCGTTGGCGTATTCTAGGCAGTTGAATGGACAGACAAGCACGCATGTGCCGCAGCTAACACATCTTCCAGCTTCAACAACTGCTTTGGCTATAGACTCTTCAAAGCTGACTTTAACCGGCTTCATAATTGGCGGTTTTAGAGCTTGGAAAAATAAATAGTTTTAGGCGTTTTGGACCTTTCATGTACCTTTTTAAGGTTCGATGGCGAAAACTCTTAAAGCAGAATTTACAATATCAACGGCTAGGTTTCAAGCATGTTGCACGGCGAAACCGCACTGGAAATGGTTGGATACGACGAAAAGGACAAGTTTGGACCATGCTTCATAGTGAAGACGCCCAAAGGCCACACGGTGAAAGTTGCAGACACCTTCGCTGAAATGTTCCCATTGTGGGCTGGAAGAGTGCTTATAACAGCCGACAACGAAAAATGGGCTTTAACCGCCGCAGAGGTAGCCACAGGCTTCGCCACAAGCGTTATCATGGCGCCTGCAGAAGCCGGCGTGGAGGGACTAGTGCCAAAAGAGAAGACGCCGGACGGGCGGGTGGGCGTCCTAATCCAAATTTACAACCGCAGCCGTTTCGACCTAAAAGCCCAAATGATGCTACGTATAGGCCAGTGCATAATGACTTGCCCAACCACGGCGGCTTTCGACGCTCTTCCAAACGCTAAAAGGAGACTGAAGGTTGGTAGAAGCCTCCGTTATTTCGGCGACGGTTTCCAAAAGAAGGGCGTCGTCGGCGGGAGAAAGGTTTGGCGAATCCCCGTAATGGAAGGCGAGTTTGTTGTTGAAGACTCCTTCGGCGCTGTTGAAGCCATTGCAGGTGGAAACTTTCTCATATTGGCGAGAGATAAAATGGCTGGGCTTCAAGCGGCAGAAGAAGCTGTAAAAGCCATCAAAAACAGTGCAAGCGAGGTTATAATGCCCTTCCCAGGTGGAGTCTGCCGGTCTGGGTCTAAAGCGGGATCCCTAAAGTATAAGCTTAAGGCTTCGACAAACCATCCGTTTTGTCCAACTCTCAAAACGGTTGTGGCTGACTCTCAGTTGCCAGAGGACGTGAACGCTGTTTACGAGGTAGTGATTAATGGTTTAACTCTTGAGGCGGTTAAGAAAGCCATGGGCGAGGGCATAAAAGCTGCCACGAACATTCCTGGTGTTTTGAGGATTTCCGCTGGCAATTATGGTGGGAAACTCGGCCCCTACAAAGCTTTTCTGAAAGAGGTTTTAGGATTATCCTAACCCTTATTAATCACCATTCTATTTTTGGTTTTGCCAAAGGGCGCAAATCACCCTAAAATTAACCCGAAACAAGTGAAAGAGGCTTTGAGCACCCCCCAAAAAAGAACGTCTCTTGAACTCTTTAGGTTGAAAAAGATACTGAACACGCTGGCCAGCAAGGAGGGGCGGGGCACAGAGCTTATTTCGCTTTATATTCCGCCTGGAAAACAGATAAGCGAAGTTACGAATATGCTTAGGGAGGAGTACGGCACCGCCTCCAACATAAAGTCCACTACAACCCGCAAAAACGTTCAAGACGCCATAGTTAAAGTGCAGCAGCGCCTAAAACTGTTTAAGGAAACCCCAGAAACCGGGCTTGTAATTTTCTGTGGCGCAGTTCCCCAAAACGGCGCTGGAACAGAGAAAATTGAAACCTACGTGATAATACCGCCAGAACCAATAAACATTTACCTTTACCGGTGCGACTCTCGCTTCCACACAGAGCATTTGCAGGAGCTTCTCCGTGAAAAAGAGACTTACGGCATAATCCTCATAGATGCAACGGAGGCAACTCTTGCGGTTTTGCAGGGTAGAAGGCTTGAAATAGTGCGGGAGGTAACCTCCGGCGTTCCGGGCAAAACCAGAGCTGGCGGTCAGTCCGCTAGAAGGTTCGAAAGACTTAGGGAAATGCGTCTCCAAGAATATTTCCGCCGAGTGGGCGAGCACGCCAACGAAGTTTTTCTGCCAATAGAAAACCTTAAGGGCATAATTATAGGCGGACCGGGTCCAACCAAATATGATTTTGAGAAGGGCGACTACCTAAACTACCAGTTGAAAGAGAAAATCATAGATACTGTTGACACGGCTTACGTGGACGAGCAAGGCGTTAAAGAAGTTGTGGACAAGGCGCCGGAAATCATGCGGAAAATCCGCTACATAGAGGAACGCCAAATAATGCAGCGGTTCCTCTACGAGATAGGCCACGACACGGGCTTAGCCACATACGGCGAAGAAGCAGTGAGAAAAGCTCTTGAGGCGGGGGCAGTTCAAACACTATTATTGTCTGAAGGCTTGGACATAGCCCGCGTAAAAATAAAGTGCAGCGCATGCGGCTACGAGGAACAACAAACGGTTAGAGGGCCAATGCTAATGAGTTTTGAGCAGAGCCTAGTCGGAAAACCATGCCCAAAATGTAAGGCTCCATCTCTGAGCATTGTCGACAAACAAGAGCTTATAGAGGATTTTGCCAAGCTAGCCGAATACACAAACACCGAAGTCGAAATAATATCCGACGAAACTGAAGAGGGGCAGATGCTCAAAAACTCTTTCGGCGGAATAGCCGCCATCCTACGCTTCAAACTACAAGAGTAAACGTGTTGCCGTTAACATTACCAACTGTAGCTAGTATAGTTCCAAAGTATTATGGCGTGAGTCCCTAATCTTCCAAGGACATATTTGTCGCACGCCTCTGGCCCCCATGTCCATGTTCCTTTTTCCCAGTCCCAGTAATACCACATCCATGCCATTCCGGCAGTTGTATTTCCTACATTCTTTACACCATTGATTTCGGTAATCAGCACACCATAAGGATAGACATCATATTTGACGTTTTTAGTGACAGAAAGTAAGGCGTCAAGGACCGTTGAGTTTGCAAAAAGCACAGTTCCATTGTGAGGCCACTTTCTGGTGCCGTTGCCATAGTCAAGCAAAACATCAACCCTAACCGGCGCCCCACCTATCGCGTTTACCAAGTCTTGGAAAGCTAGGTAGTAGTAAGCTGCAGAACCAGTTGCGATCACTGCCCAAACAATTGTTGCCAGAACTATCATGGTCAAGGTTCTTTTCTCAACCAACCCTATTCACCACCAATACTTTATCCACAGCTTTAATTATCGGAAAGAATGCGACTCCAAACACTACCGCATTAGATAGGATATGGACTACAGAGAAGGGCGTGCCAAAAGCCAAAGCAACAAACAAAGCTGTACCAAAAGGTACACCGTTAAGAGTTTGGAAAACCGCAAACCCAAAATTGGTTATCAAATCATAAAGCACCGTTAAAAAGGCTCCTAAAACCGATATTTCAATGCAAAAATCCATAAAGTGACCTTTACACGCAAACTTTCTGTAAAAACCTCCAGCCAAACCCGTCAAGGCCATACCAAACATTTGAAAGGGCATATTTAAACCAGCGAAACCCCAAGGAGAAAGAAACCCATTAACAAACATCACAAAAGCTCCAAATAAGCCTCCAACAAGAGAACCCAAAACAAAACCTACAAGGAACGTGAAAAGCGAAGTAAACTCCACGTTTGGAGGCCTCGGCGCCAGCTGGATAGCTAAACATAAAACACTCAAAATCGCCATGAAAGCAACAGTTGAAGTATTATTGATTTTTTTCTCCACAGTTGGATGGATAATCCATCCAAGTATATAAATTTTTATTAAGGCAAAACTAAAAACGTTGTTAGAATGAAAGTGGACTCTTGAAATAAGGACTTTTACATGTAGCCTTTTTTGGCGGCTAATTCTGCGCTTAGGAGACCTGCGCCGGCGGCTCCTCTTATTGTGTTATGACCTAAGCATAGGTATTTAATCGTTAAAGCGTTGTCTTCTCTGATTCTTCCGACAACTATGCTCATGCCTTTTCCCTCATCTCTGTCAAATCTTGGCTGGGGTCGGTCTATTTCATCCTTGACAATTATGGGGTTTTCCGGGGCTGATGGAAGCTTCAATTTTTGCGGTTCACCCTTAAAGTTTTTGAAGGCCTCTTTTACTTCTTCGATGGATGGTTTATTTTCAAGCTCAACAAAGACACATTCTAAATGGCCGTCTTTGACATTGACGCGGTTGCAGCTTGCACTAACTTGAATGTTTGCTGGAAGAACCCTCCCTTCATGTAGTTTGCCCAAAATTTTTAGGGTTTCCTGCTCGATTTTTTCCTCTTCTCCGGGAATGTATGGCAAAACATTGTCTATAATGCTCAAGGATGGCACGCCCGGAAAACCTGCCCCGCTGAGGGCTTGCATCGTTGAAACTATTACCTTTTTTAGGCCAAATTTCATAAGCGGCTTTAAGGTGATTGCCAGCTGGATTGTTGAACAGTTTGGGTCGGTGGATATGAAACCGTTCCATCCTCTTCTTTCTTTCTGAACTTTCACAAGCTCCAAATGTTCCGGGTTTACTTCAGGTATTAAGAGGGGCACGTCTTCTTCAAGCCTATGGGCGCTTGCTTTACTGAAAACCGGATAAGTTTTTGCAAACTCCTCTTCCGCCGGGCCAGCAACATCCGACGGCAATGCTGAAAAGACGAAGTCGATGTTTCCGGCTTTTTCAACAGACTTAACATCAATGTTTACCACCGGCATGTCGGCTATTTCGCTTGGCATCTCACATTCCAGTATCCAATTGCAAGCCTTGCCATATGGTTTTCCAGCTGACTTTTCTGAAGCCGCAAGCACCTCAATTTCAAACCATGGATGATTCTGGAGTAGCTGAATAAACCTTTGACCAACAGCACCAGTTGCCCCTAGAATGGCTACTTTCCACTTCATCTCAGTCCACCCCTTATAGTAGGTTTAGTCAGACTACTTAATCCTTTAACCTTACTTCTACTTTTAGCCTTGACAGAACCATCTTTCACCAGCTCCTTAAAATGATCATAGTGTTTGTTTTGATAACGCCGTCTATTCTGCGGATTTTCTCAATACATTCATTAACTTCTGTTATGTTCATGGCGGATATTATGATCGCAATATCATACTCGCCTGTAACCTCATAAACCGTGTCAACATGGGGTATTCTCAACAATTTAGCCGAAATTTCAGAAGTGGGGATTGAAGGATTCACAGAAACCAGCGCTATGGCTTCAGCTCCTTCAGAAAGCGAAAGCTTCAATGTAAACCTTTTGATTATGCCGGAGCTGACAAGATCCTTGATTCTTTTTCTGACAGCGCCTTCTGATAAACCAACAGCTTTTCCAATTTCGCCATAAGTGGCCCTCCCGTTTTGTTTAAGAATTTGGATGATTTTCCTGTCAATTTCATCCATTTATATCCCTAGTTACGATTTTCGTACTTATTTTAAATAATTTTTACTGTATATTTAAAATTTTTTCCGAAATTCTTATAAACTTGACTGTTTTTACACCCAAGAAAGCCAACGTTTAGAAGGAGTCTGTGGGAAAACATGTTTAAGGGTTGTTATACAGCGTTAATAACTCCCATGCTTAAGAACGGAAAAGTTGATGTTGAAGGTCTTAAAAAGCTAGTGGAGTTTCAGATATCACAAGGCGTTAGCGGTATTCTTGCGGTTGGAACCACCGGTGAAAGCCCAACATTAGACCCGGAGGAACAGCTACTTGTTATTTACAAGGTTTACGAGTATAGTTCTGGCACATTGTTAACTATAGCTGGGACAGGATGCAACTGCACCCACAAAACCTTAGAAAATACCAGAAAAGCCTACGAAGTGGGCGTTAGGGCTTTTCTGCTGGTGGACCCCTACTACAACGGACCAAGCTCCCTCGAAATTAGGCGCGAGTACATCGCCCCCGTGGCTGAACGATTCCCAGACGCCCAAATAATTCCGTATGTTATTCCGGGAAGAACGGGAACACAGTTGTTGCCGCATGATCTGGCTATTCTTCATAGAAAATATGCGAACGTTAAAGCTGTGAAGGAAGCCACTGGAGATTTTGAAAACATGAGGTTGACAAGAAAATTATGTGGAGAGAACTTCTACATACTGTCCGGCGACGACGACAAAACCTTTGAGATGATGGCGGACGAAACGATTAAGGCTTCTGGCGTAATCTCCGTGGCATCAAATATAGCTCCAGCTGCTGTTCAAAGGATGACAATGCTGTTATTGGAGAAGAGGGTGAATGAAGCCGCAGAAATCTGTCAAAAATTGAACACCCTTTTCCGGATAGTGACCGTGAAAACAGTTGAGGAAACAGCTTTTGGCGAAGTTGTTGTAAGGGCGAGAAATCCGTTGCCATGCAAAACTTTAATGAATATTCTCGGAATGCCTGCTGGTCCATTAAGGCCACCTCTTGGAAAGATGACGCAAAAAGGCTTAGATGTGGTTTTAAAAGCGGCAAGGGAAGTCTACGAGAAAAGCCCCGAAATTCTGGCTCCGATTGAAAGTTTCTTTGACGTTGATTTGTCTGAAAGGCTCTATAATAAGAAGTACTGGAAAGGATTAGCCTATGATTAAAATTTGCGTGGTTGGCGCCACTGGAAAGATGGGGCGGACAGTGATTTCAGAAGCTGTGAAAAGAAACTTTGAAATTGTCGGAGTTGTAGCTTCCCCAAACAATCCTGGGCTGGGTAAAACGCTGCGTGAGTTGGGGATATGCGACTTAGACGTACCACTTTATGGACCTTTAAAGCTTAGGGAAGCTTTAGAGAGAGCTGACGTCTATATAAGTTTCACCACACCGGAGGCTGAGGCTGCCAACATTCCTAAGGCAGCAGACATGGGTAAGAGAATAGTTATGGGCACGACTGGCTTCGCAGAAGACCAATTAAACAAGCTTAAAATGCTGGTTTCATCGAGGGTTCCGGCTGTTTTCGCTTCCAATTTTTCCCTAGGCGTGAACCTCGTGTTTAAAATGCTCCGTCAACTAGCCTATCTGCCCAGCGAGTATGAAATCAGCATCGTGGAAGCTCACCACTCCCAGAAAAAAGATGCTCCAAGCGGGACGGCGTTGACGATGGCAAAGATAGTTTCTGCCGCCAGAGGATATAGCCAAATAGTGCATGGACGAGAAAAATCGGCTTTGCGGGCACGCGAAGAGCTTGAGGTTTTGTCGGTGAGGGCTGGAGGGATACCGGGAATCCACGAGGTTATAGCCGCCGGACCCTACGACATGATTTCCATAAAACACATGGCTTTTTCCAGAAATGTTTTTGCGTTAGGAGCGCTCTGCGCCGTGGAATGGATTATGAAGCAAGATCAGCCCGGAGTATACTCAATGGAAGATGTGTTAAGCAACCTTGAAAGCTGAAACTTTTAAGCAAAGTGAAGGCTCTTGGTTAAGAAGAGAGTTATTATAAAGTTTGGTGGAGCAGAACTGCGTTCTGGAGAGTCTTTTAGACAAGCGGCAGAAATGGTTAAGACTGCGGGTTTTGAAGAAGTTGTCGTTGTTGTTTCCGCTATGGAGAAAGCAACAGACAACCTAATCAACCATGTTAAGGCTATTGGAAGAATTAACGATGCAGACTACGCAGACATTGTTTCGATGGGTGAAAGGATCAGCGTCCGAATGTTCAGCTTTGCTCTTAGGGCTGTCGGCCTAAACTCCACGTATTTCGACCCACAGCGCCATGAGTGGCCGATAATCACCGACTCAAATTTTCTTGAAGCTGAGCCAGACCTTGAAGAAACCAGAAAGAGGGCTAAAACTTACATTGAGCCGCTTTTGGGTCGCTGTGTTCCAGTTGTATGTGGCTTTATCGGCAAAGATAGGGATGGACGCATAACGCTTTTAGGCAGAGGGGGAAGCGACATAACTGCAACCTTGCTCGGCAACTGTTTAAATGCTGATGAAATGGTCCTTGTGAAAAACACTGAAGGCGTTTTGTCCGCTGACCCGATGCTTGTTCCAGACGCCAAGCCTTTACGAGAGGTTTCTGTGGAAGAAATGCTTTCGCTAGCCCAAGGTGGAGCAAAAATAGTTCATCCAAAAGCCCTAAAATACAAGCTGCCCCATCAAAAATTGAGAGTTGTCAGTTTCAATAAAGGGTTGTCCTCCAACGGAACGGAGATTACGGGAGCCTTTCCTAATCCTTTCGATGTTAGACGTTATAATGGCTTGTGCGCTATAACTCTTGTCGGAGAATTTAACGCTTCAAGTCTTGGTAAAGCGTTGGCTGCCTTCGCCGGTGAGAAAATCGTTGGTTTAGGCACTGGCAGAAACTCTATAACAGTGTTTGCGAAAATTAGCGACAAAAAAGCCCTGCTTTCACAGCTGTGCCAAGTAGAGGGGGTTAAGGGAGTAAGCCTAAAGGAAAATGTTGGTGCCATAGATGTTTTAAGCCCAGAATTTATTGAATCTCCTGGGTGGGTTGCCAAAATTTCCAGCGCCTTGGCTGAAAAAGGGATAAACATTGTGGAGATTTCTTCAAGTAAAGCCACAATCGTCGTTTTTCTGGAGGAAAAAGACTTAGACAAGGCTTTGGAAGCCATTAAAACCCTAGACGATTAAGAGAGGTTTTCGAATGGAGGTTTTAAAAAGCCCATTGGAAAACGTTAGCGGCGAACTCTATATCGACGGTGTTTCAGCGGTCGAACTGGCAGAAACCTTCGGAACCCCGCTCTATGTACTCAGCGAGAACAAGATAAGAGAAAACTACAGAAAACTGTATGAGGCATTTTCAAAAAGGTATGGTAAGTTCAGAATCCTATATTCTGCGAAGGCAAACACCAACATTTCAGTTTTAAAAGTCCTCCACAGCGAAGGAGCATACGTTGACACCGTGAGCGCGGGCGAAGTCTATTTAGCCCTAACAGCGGGCTTCAACCCTAACGAAATCCTATACACGGGGGTAAATGTTGGAGACGAAGAATTAAAGTATGTTTTGAACAGTGGGGTTATGGTTAACATCGACTCCATTTCTCAGTTTAACAAGCTTCTTCGGTTTGGCGTACCGGAAACTCTATCCTTCAGAATTAACCCAGAACACGGCGCCGGACACCACGAATACGTTGTAACTGCCAGCAAATACGCAAAATTTGGGATAAACGGGGATTCCGCCCTCAAGGCCTACGAGACCGCGAAAAAGGCTGGCGTAAAAAGGTTTGGCATCCATATGCATATAGGCTCTGGAATCATGGATGTGACCCCATACCTCAAATCAGGGGAACGTCTCCTTGAAGTAGCTTGGAAAATTAACACTGAGCTTGGAATAAACTTTGACTTCATTGATTTCGGAGGAGGGATGGGCGTTCCATATAAGCCAGAGGATAAAGAACTCGACTTAGATGATTTCTGCTGCAGGCTAGTCGGAATGTTCAATTGCAAGCTAAGTGAATATGCTTTGGGACAACCGGAGCTTTGGATGGAACCGGGAAGATTCATAGTTGCCGAGGCAGGGGTCCTCCTAACAAGAGTAAATTCTGTAAAGCAAGTTTTCAACAAAAAGTTTGTCGGGGTTGACGCTGGCTTTAATGTTCTTGTCAGGCCCACCATGTATGGAGCGTACCATCACGTTCTTGTCGCGAACAAACTGGACGAGCAGCCGACAGAGATTTACGATGTGGTTGGTCCAATTTGCGAGTCAGGGGATGTTCTCGCCAAAGACCGCCTTTTGCCCACAATATGTGAAGGCGACTTAATTGCGGTTTTAAATGTGGGCGCATATGGCTTCTCCATGAGCTCGCAGTACAATTCTAGACCTAGACCCGCCGAGGTACTCGTTAAAAGTGGCAGGTATGCCTTGATAAGGGAGGCTGAAACCTTCGAAGATTTAATTAGAAGGCAGAGGGTTGCGGAATGGCTAGAAAAATAGGTTTTTGGAAAATGCACGGCCTCGGAAACGATTACATAGTGATAGATAACAGAAGTGGAGCATTAAACGAGAGTGAACTGCCCAGCCTCGCTGTAAAATTGTGCAATAGGAGGCTTGGAATAGGCGCAGATGGCTTGTTGCTTGTTTACCCCTCCAAAAAAGCCGACGTGAAAATGAGAATATTAAACCCGGATGGTTCAGAGGCCGAGATGTGCGGCAACGGCATCCGATGCGTAGCCAAATACTGTTTTGAAAATGGTATTGTGTGGAAAAATTTGCTTCTTGTGGAAACATTGGCCGGCGTAAAAACATTAAACATCAAGGTTGAAAACGCAACTGCAAAGTCCGTGAGGGTTAACATGGGTTCTCCAAGCTTTGATTCTGAGGAAATACCAATGAAATGGAACGGAACATTCATAGATAAAGCCATCAAAGTCGGCGGAACAACAGTGAGGGCGACAGCCCTCTCTGTGGGAAACCCTCACTGTGTTGTGTTTGTTGAAAACGTTGAAGGCTATCCCGTGGAAACCATTGGACCCATTTTGGAGAACCACGAACTTTTTCCAAAAAGAACCAACGTTGAGTTTGTCCAAACAGTTTCAAGGGACAAGTTAAAGGTTAGAGTTTGGGAGAGAGGCGTGGGCGAAACCTTGGCCTGTGGAACCGGCGCATGCGCAAGCGTTGTCGCCGCGAAAATTCTTGGAAAAGTGAATGAAAAAGTCACCGTTGAACTCTTGGGAGGCGAACTGACCGTCGAATACCGCAGCGGCAGCGCTGTTTTCATGGAGGGACCTGCTGAAAAAGTTTTTGAGGGTGTAATAAACCTTTAAGGAGGATAAGCCCGTTGGATTTTGAGCTTTCAAGAAAGGTTAAGGCTCTTTCACCCTACCTGTTCGCTGAATTAGAGAAGATTGTTAAACAAAAAAGGAAAGAGGGCGCGGATTTAATTTCCCTCAGCATAGGAGACCCTGACCTTCCACCGCCGAAGGTTGTGGTGGACACTTTAAAAGAGGAAGTAGCCAAACCCGAAAACCACGGCTACTCATCCAGCGAGGGCGAATATGAATTTCGATTGGCTGTTTCCAAATGGTATAAGAGAAGATTCAACGTGGATTTGGATCCAGATCGAGAGGTTGTCACATTAATTGGATCGAAGGAAGGGTTGTGCAACATTGCAAAGGCTTTCTTAAACGAAGGTGATCGCGTGTTGCTGCCGGATCCAGCCTACCCGGTGTATGCTAACGGATGTACCATTCTAAACGGAGGCGCGCCAGTCTACTTCCCATTACTTGAGGAGAATGGTTTTCTTCCAGACTTTGAGGGAGTGCCTGTTAAAGGCGCTAAAATGATGTTTATTAATTATCCAAACAACCCCACGGGTGCTACAATATCCCTCGAAAAGCTAAGAGAGCTTGTGGAGTTCGCCATCGAAAACAAGATAATTCTATGCTACGACAATGCTTATTCGGAAATATCTTTTGGCGATTACATGGCTCCAAGCGTTTTGCAAATAGATGAAGCGCGGGAAGTTGCTGTTGAATTTCATTCATGCTCAAAAACGTTCAGCATGGCTGGAAGCAGGATAGGCTTTGCAGTTGGAAACGAAAAATTAGTTGCTGGGCTTAAAAAGGTTAAAGCGCAAGTAGATTCTGGACCTCCCAAATATATTCAGTTGGCAGCTGCAAAAGCCCTGGAAATGTACGCTGAGGAAAATCCACCAAGCTTTGTTCGAGAGGTTTGCCAAACATATTATAGGCGAATTAAAATTCTAGTGGACGAGTTGAACTCGATGGGGTTAAGGTGTCAAATGCCAAAAGCCACATTTTACGTATGGACTAAATGCGGCACAAATTCCATATACTTTGTTAAGAAAATGCTGGAAGTTGACGTTGTTGCCACACCGGGCATAGGGTTTGGCAGTCAAGGCGAGGGATACATACGTTTTTCGGCAACGTGCCATGAAAAAAGAATAAAAGAGGCTTGTGAAAGGCTAAAGAAAATTTTCTCTTGAGATTTTTATTCTGAGGTTAAAAGGTTTCACAATCGTATGAAAGAGTAGGTTAAAATGGAGGGTTCCTAGTTTTGTGTTTCCAAAGAGGGTTTAACATTTTCATATATTTTGTAATCGTTTCTTTCTTTTAGTAAATACTACGGTATGTTCGTAGCCCGCCTCTTTCGCTAGGTTTATGGCTTTATCGAAATCCTTCCCCACATCTTCCGGTGTGTGAGCGTCTGAGCCAAAGGTTATTTGAACACCCTCATCGTAACATATTTTTAGAAATTGTTTGGCTGGATATATTTCCCTACATGGATGCCGTAAACCGCTTGTGTTAACCTCAACGCATACATCATTCTTTTTAAAGACCTTTGCCGTCGTTAGATAAAGGTCTCTGATGTCGGTTTTAGGCTTACACCCAAACTTCTTTATCAGATCCGGGTGTCCTATAACATCAAAAATTTTGGATTCAGCACACGCTTGAACAACCATGAAATATTTCTCATAAAGTTCTGCAGGATCCCATTTCTGATACTCCATAATATATTTAGGATTGTCAAACGCCCAGCCCTCTATAAAATGCACCGATCCTATGATATAATCGAAAGGAAGACCTTCCAACGCATCCATGATTTCATCTGCAAAATCTGGGACAAAATCCACTTCGATGCCAACTTTAAGCTTTACCGGTCCCCTAAGCTTCCTTTTAGCACCGCCCACTTTTTTCACGTAGTCTGACAATTCTCTGTAATTTAATGGAAAATCCAGTTTGTCTCTAAGTTTTTGGGGAGCAAAGTGGTCAGAGATTCCTATCTCTTCAAGCTTTTTGCAGGCGGCAACTCTTACACACTCTAAAATTTCGCCCCTAGCATCATGAGATAAAAATGTGTGAACATGGTAATCTGCAGACATTAACGATCACATTCAACACATCAAATGTAAGTAAAAGTTAGCACGCCCATAAAGTTTGCTAATATCTGCGGTTATGCTAAAAGGCATGCAAGCTTATTGACGCTGATTTTGAACATGTAACAGAAGTAAAGATAGAAAATATCTTTAGAGGCGTACACGCTTTATTTTGTCGAAGGCTTTGTCAGCGCTTCAATAGTGGTCTGGCTTTTAGTTACGCTGTTCCTCTATAAGGTCTTGCCAAAACAGAAGCTGAACTGCCCCGCCCTGCAGAGCCAAAAGTTCAAGCGACCTTTTCAAGGTTCATCAAAACGCATTGGCAAATCCTGGTCCAATCTAGCTTCTTTTAAGACCTTCCTAAACCCCACCAACACAACAATTAATCAGCCTTCCACAAGCTCCAAACCAAAAACAAAGCCCAAACCAAGTTCTGAACACGCCGTTTTCTCTTAGTGAAGGTTCTCTTTTTGAAAAAGAGAAAGTTCAGTGGGGTAGGTGGGATTTGAACCCACGATCGCCAGCGCCCCAGGCTGGTATCCTAGACCAAGCTAGACGACTACCCCACTTTCGTGGACGGGTACCCTACCATTTCCGTTTTCT